>QWCY01000935.1_pt1 | contig 96421 bp, 76 predicted proteins | sample 1972631 | NCBI WGS metagenome assembly QWCY01 (sample SAMN09866696, study PRJNA288562) | Human gut metagenome isolate pre1_stool, whole genome shotgun sequencing... | isolation source: gut | host: Homo sapiens | place: USA: California
AGTTCAGGGGAGTAACGGATATTCCTTTCTTCCTTTACAGGCTTATGAAATTATGTGCATGAGGGGAGAGGGGTGCAACTGGGTTTTACGACTGACCCCGTATAGTCGTCAATCAGCTCTAACATCTTCGCTCAACAACGGCAATTTAAAAGCTTAGGTTTTATCGTCCCAAAGCTCACCTATTGTCGAGTAAAAGGTGACCTTTTACTTTGTGTTTCCTAATATCTTGAATACAAGTGACTTATGACGGTCGATTTGATTGCGCGTTTTTGGACTTGCCCTTGCTGTTCTTAGATGTGATATTCCGATTGAAGCCAGTTGAAGTAACTTGCTAAGCAGCAATAGTTTCAGCTCAATATCAGCTGAAATCCTTGTTCGCGGACATGAAACACGATAGATGCAAAGCCGTTTTCGGTTGATTGTCATTTGCTTTCTTCACATATATTTGTATTAATGATTTTGCCAGTTCGGAGTTTTTCTGTATTTTTGCATTCTAAACGGTAACAGAATGTCACAACAGGTTTCAAGAACAGAACAGGAGTTCAAAGCCACCATGACTGAATGCAGAAAGCTTTTTGCCAAAAAACTGCATGACTATGGTGCTTCATGGCGTATTTTGCGTCCTTCATCACTTACTGATCAATTGTTTATTAAGGCAAAGCGTATCCGTTCCATAGAGATTACAGGCGAGAATCTTGTAGGAGAGGACATCCGTCCTGAGTTCATAGCATTGATTAACTATGGAATCATAGGTTTGATTCAGTTGGATCATTCTTTCGTTGACAAGGTTGATATTTCACCCGATGAGGCTTTGGCTCTCTATGACAAATATTCCAAGTCGTCGTATGAGTTGATGCTGAAGAAGAATCACGACTACGGAGAGGCCTGGCGTGATATGCGTGTCAGCAGTTACACAGACTTTATCCTTACAAAGATTGAGAGAGTGAAGGAGATTGAGGACTTGGACGGACAGACTTTGGTGAGTGAAGGCATTGATGCCAATTATATGGATATTATCAATTATGCAGTTTTCGGAGCGATAAAATTAAATGAACAAGCTTAAATCTTATTTGGTCAATCTGTGTCGGGCACTGCTCGCCATTACATTTATTTTCTCAGGATTCGTTAAATCGATAGACCCCTTGGGGACACAATACAAGATTGGCGATTATCTTGAGGCACTTGGATTGGCTGGCCAGATACCCGAATGGATTCAACTCCTCGCGTCTGTGACGCTTTCGGGCATTGAGTTTGTTTTGGGAGTGCTTATCTTGTTGGCAATTCGTCGCAGAATGGTCAGCAAGATAACCCTCGTATTCATGATATTCATGACGGGCGTTACCCTTTGGCTCACTATCGGTAATCCGATACAGGATTGCGGCTGTTTCGGAGATGCACTGCATCTATCTAATGCCCAGACATTTGGTAAGAATGTGGTGCTGCTTGTCGCTGCGTTCATTGTGATGCGCTGGCCACTCTATCAAGTGCGCTTCATCTCAAAGACCAATCAGTGGATAGCCACCTATTTCACGATAATCTTTATATTGGTAGCCTCTGCGTTGAGCCTTTATCACCTGCCGATATTCGATTTCCGTCCCTATTTCATAGGACAGAACATCCAAAAGGGAATGGAGATGCCCCCTGGTGCGAAGGAAACACAGTATAAGACCACTTTCATCTGCGTGAAAGACGGCGTGCAGAAGGAGTTTGATGAGAACAACTATCCTTATGACGATTCGACTTGGGTCTTTCAAGATACAAAACAGGAGATAATTGAGCAAGGATACGAGCCTCCCATACATGACTTCTCCATCACCGACGCAAAGACTAGTCAAGATCTCACGCAGGATATCTTGAGCAAAAAGGGATATACCTTCTTGCTTGTGTCACCACATCTGGAGATGGCAGAAGTAAAGAACTTTGGAGACATAAACAGTATCTATGATTATGCCAAAGCGAATGGTTATGGATTCTATGGCCTTACGGCAAGTACAGAACGGGGAATCAATCATTGGCGTAATGCGACTGGTGCGAAATACCCTTTCTATACTACCGACGGTACCACACTGAAGACGATGATCAGAAGTAATCCTGGTCTGTTGTTGCTCTATAAAGGGACGATTATCAACAAGTGGGGGCATAACGACTTGCCGACACCTGAAGAGCTCAATGCCCCGTTGTCATTGCTGAGTATAGGGCATGAGCCAGAGAACAATACTTGGTTGAAGATACTCATGATAGTTCTTTGTTATATTCTGCCATTAATTCTCCTTATCGTCGCAGACCGTATATGGGCTTGGACGAAGTGGGTGAAGAAGAAAGAAGAGTGGGTGAAGGAGAAAGAACAATCTAATAAATTATATCAACTTTTAAAACATAAAAGACAAATGAGAAAGAAAATTGTAGCAGGAAACTGGAAGATGAATGAGACCTTGCAAGAAGGCGTTGCTTTGGCAAAGGAAATCAATGAGGTATTGAAGGCTGATAAACCCAATTGCGATGTGATAATCTGCACTCCATTCATCCACTTGGCAAGTGTAGCTCAGGTGTTGGATAAGAATTTGGTAGGCTTGGGCGCAGAAAACTGTGCGGATAAGGAAAAGGGTGCCTACACCGGCGAGGTGTCAGCGGCTATGGTTAAGAGTACAGGCGCTGAGTATGTGATACTCGGTCATTCAGAGCGCCGCCAGTATTATGGTGAGACTGCAGAGATTCTGAAAGAGAAAGTCTTGCTGGCTCTTGCAAATGGCTTGAAGGTTATTTTCTGCTGCGGTGAGACACTCGAAGAGCGAGAGGCCAACAAACAGAATGAGGTAGTTAAGGCAGAACTCGTTAATTCTGTATTCAACCTCACAGAAGACGAATGGAAGAATATCATTATTGCCTACGAACCTATCTGGGCTATCGGTACAGGCAAGACCGCAACGTCTGATCAGGCTGAGGAAATGCTTGCTTATATTCGTTCGATTATTGCTGAAAAATACGGCAAGGAGATTGCAGAGGAAACAAGTATCCTCTATGGTGGCAGCTGCAAGGCAAGCAATGCACCTGAACTCTTCTCAAAACCAAATATCGATGGTGGCTTGATTGGCGGCGCTTCTCTGAAGGCTGCTGATTTCAAGGGTATCATTGACGCATGGAAGAAGTAATCATACCCATATAAATAATCCAGCGATAGACATTTGTTTGTTGCTGGATTATCCAAACATTAATCAAATGAAGAAATTCCTGACCACTTTAGTCATTGTACTTTGCGGCACACTTGCAGCATCAGCTCAAGGCACTGTAACTGTCACTCAGAGCGCTGAAATTGATGCGTTGGTAAACGGTAACAAAAAAGCAAAGACTAAAGCTGAACTGAAAGCAGAGAAAAAGGCGGCCAAGAAGGCTGCCAAGGAGCACCGACGCAATGGAAATCTGATTAAACCCAGTGTGAACGTGACGAAAACACAGGCTCCTATTCCTCCAACCAGACAGGAAACGAAAGTCGCTCCAGTCCCAAGGCCTATTGAACCACGGGTGGCGACACCGTCACAAGGCTCTACTGGCTCACAATATTCGCCTACTTACAGAACGAAACTTGTGCGCAAGAAGGTTAAAAAGTCAACTGTTGACCCCGTTGACGGAGCTGCTGTGACTCATACCGTAACGAAGCGCATCATTCGCGGAGCAAAGAAAATGAGAGGTTTCAGGGTTTTGGCTTACTCTGGTGGAAATACGCGTGTGGCTCGCCAAGAAGCCGAGCGACTTGGACAAAAGGCCAAGGCTCTTTTCCCAACTGAACCAATCTACGTACATTTCTATTCGCCAAGATGGATGTGTCAAATAGGCAATTTTACCAGCTACAACAAGGCGCGAAACGTGATGCGCAAACTCCGAAAGGAGGGCTTTTCCAATGCGAATGTTATCCGAACGATGATAACAGTTCAGACAACAGAGTTCGTCGGTGAAGAATTGCCAACAATGGATGAATAAAATTTAAAACAATATAAATGCAATTCAACCCAATAGCATAAATCATACTATGAATCCAGAAACAGCTTTCCGCGAAGGTCTTGATGATTTAGCGGCCCATTACAGAGAAGTGCTCAACTTGTTGGGCGAAGACCCCGACAGAGAGGGTTTGGAAAAGACACCTATGCGTGTTGCCAAGGCGATGCAGATACTGACCCGTGGCTACACGCAAGACCCACGCAAGGTTCTGACCGATGCGCTTTTCGAAGAAAAATACAATCAGATGGTCATTGTCAAGGACATTGATTTCTTCTCAATGTGCGAACATCATATGCTCCCGTTCTATGGTAAGGTCCATGTAGGGTATATTCCTGATGGGCACATTACCGGTCTAAGCAAGGTCGCTCGTGTAATAGACATCTTCAGTCATAGACTTCAGGTACAGGAACGACTTACAGAACAGATCAAGGACTGCATCCAAGACACTTTGCAGCCTTTGGGAACAATGGTCATTATCGAAGCGAAGCACATGTGTATGCAGATGCGTGGTGTGGAGAAGCAGAACTCTATCACGACCACCAGTGCGTTCAGCGGAGCTTTCAATCAGGCAAAGACTCGTGAGGAGTTCATGAAACTGCTCCGAAGCGAGTCGCAGCGAATATAAAGTATCAACACATAATAGTATCATACCCTTTAAATTATTTGACGAATGAAGTTTATATCTTGGAACGTTAACGGACTTCGGGCTTGCGTAGGCAAAGGATTCTGTGAAATTTTTGAAAGTCTGAATGCCGATTTCTTCTGCTTACAGGAGACAAAAATGCAGGAAGGACAGTTGGACATTAGCTTCCCAGGCTACGAGTCATACTGGAATTATGCTGATAAGAAAGGGTATTCAGGCACAGCGGTATTCACCAAGCATAAACCGCTGAGCGTTACTTACGGATTGGGTATCGACGAGCACGACCATGAAGGCCGTGTGATAACGCTTGAAATGGAAATCTTCTATCTTGTGACTGTCTATACACCCAATTCGCAGGACGGATTGCGTCGTTTGGATTATCGGATGAGATGGGAAGATGACTTTCAAGCCCACCTTCACAAACTTGACGAGATCAAGCCCGTTATCGTTTGCGGCGACTTGAACGTAGCCCATCAGGAGATAGACCTCAAGAATCCAAAGACAAATCGCAAGAATGCCGGTTTCACTGACGAGGAAAGAGCCAAGATGACACAGCTTCTGGAAAATGGATTCATGGATAGTTTCCGCACGCTTTATCCCGAACAGATAACTTACTCTTGGTGGTCGTACCGCTTCAGGGCAAGAGAGAAAAATGCCGGATGGCGTATCGACTATTTTCTGCTCTCCAACCGCTTGCGCGACCAGCTCTCTGACGCTAAGATTCACACAGAAATCTTCGGCAGCGACCATTGTCCGGTAGAAGTTGATGTGAACATCTAAATCCTATGCGTGAGCAGGTAAAAGTCCTTTTGTTGATGGCTGCATCTTTAGCGGTCATCATTTTCTATGCCGTAGTTCCACAGAAATTCTCAGTGGGTGACTTCTCAGTCAAGAAAATAGGCCTTTTACAATTCAAGAAGCAAGAACATCCCTTTGCAAAGTCTCGTCCGACCACAAGCCGACGACGAGTGAAGAACCATAAATTCCTCTTTATTGGCGACTCGATGGTTGAAGGACTCTCCCGTCGAATGGGAGATTATGCCAAAGAGAATGGACATACCCTCTATACAGTGATATGGTATAGCTCGACAACGGAGAAGTGGGCCGAGACGCAGACACTCGAACATTTCGTGGACGAGTATAAACCAACCTATATTCTGTTATGTCTCGGCAGCAATGAGCTGTTTGTCAACGACCTCGATGTCCGTAACGAGTATATCAAGACCATCGTAAGGAAACTGAGCCGTTATCCTTTCGTCTGGATTGGGCCAGCTGATTGGAATGGTGACACAGGCATCATCGACCTAATTGCCAGCAATGCCGGCAAGGGGCATTTCTTCGACAGCCGGAACCTCAACCTTCAGCGTGGTTCCGATCATTATCATCCCACTTGGAAGGCTGCAGCAGCGTGGATGGACAAAGTGGCTGCCTACATGAGGGGCGGAACCGTGGCCTACCCAGTGAGGATGGAACTCCCGAAAGGCCACCATAAGGCTACCCATACCGAACTTTTAGCCCCCGCATTTGAAGGTTATTGATATTTATGTTTGACGTTCAGCAGATATTCAGCTCCTTTGTTGCCTTTCTGATCACAGCCAGTAAGGATTGGTCGATGTACACCATACCTTTCATGGTGACCTTTCTGTTGTTCTTTGCTATATATATAGGTATCGGACGATACCGCAGGGCATGGATGCGCACCTATGTTATCCTCTTTAGTCTCTTCTTCGCCTACAAGGCCAATGGCACATTGATGTTTCTTTTGCCAACGGTGACGCTTGTGTCGTGGTATCTGACAAAGAAAATGATGCGTCTTCGTTGTGGAAAACCCCGTAAAATAGGGTTGGCCATTCTGATTCTGATAGAACTTTTCCCACTCCTTTATTACAAATATACCAATTTTGCAATAGATATCCTCAACAGTCTATTGCAGACCAACTTTGCACCGAGCGAACTATTGCTGCCGATTGGTATCTCATTCTACTCCTTTCAGGCAATCAGCTATACGATTGATGTTTACAAAGAAAAGTTTCCGAAGACCACAGGCTTACTCGACTACTGCTTTTACCTCACATTCTTTCCGTTGCTCATAGCGGGACCTATCACTCGTGCCGAAGTCCTCATTCCTCAAATCCAAGAACATAAGGAAGCGGATAAAAGCCTCGTTTACAAAGGTTTGTGGCTGATTATATGCGGATTGCTGAAAAAAGGTCTTGTGGCTGACTATTTAGCACAATTCAACAATTGGATTTTCACCGACCCGTTGGCTTATTCTGGCTTGGAGAATCTCATGGGTGTATTGGGTTATTCGCTGCAAATCTATTGCGACTTCTCAGGTTACAGCGACATGGCGATAGGTATTGCAGCCATGCTTGGTTTCTCCATCCCCAACAACTTCAGTTTTCCTTATCAGAGTTTGAACCTCACCGAGTTCTGGCACAGGTGGCACATAGCTCTCTCGTCTTGGTTTCGCGATTATGTCTATATACCTTTGGGAGGCAACAGAAGGGGAAACGCACGAACTTATCTCAACAGTTTCATCACGATGGTCGTTGCTGGCCTATGGCATGGCGCATCGGGTATGTTCGTTGTGTGGGGAATGCTCCATGGGATAGGACTGATAGCCCATAAGTTTTTCAATAACAATGGGTTGAGGAAAATCCCTCGCACCTTGTTGGTCAAGATAATAAGCTGGCTTATCACCTTTTCCTATGTCACGTTCGCTTGGATTTTCTTCCGTTCTCCGAGTCTTGAGACCGCCAATGAACTGCTATCAAATATCTGGAACAATTTTAAGCTGGCCGATTTGTATCCTTTTCTTATGGCACGCCCTGTGTGGCTCATCTTGCTTGCCGTGGGGTTGGAACTCCATTCCATACGGGAAAGTGACTATCAGTGGATGGAACAGAAATTCGTCCATTCACATTGGATAGTGAAGTTTTTGATTTTTACGATAATTCTGCAAATTGTCATCAACTTCAGCCAAGATTATGTTCAGCCGTTCATCTACACACAATTTTAGTCTATCATTTTTTTGCCTCCGTTCTATTGGTAAAAGAAATTTACAGACGCCTCTTTTAATATAGTGTTTGTAACTATTTGATAAACAGAGGAATATAGATCGATTACTCGTTGGTGCCCTTTTGCGCGTCAAAAGCTCACCTTTTGAGTGACGATTGCTTAGCTTTCGCCCTGCAGAAGGTCATGTCTTGAAAGGCGATAATGAAATTATTTTTACAAATCAGTCCCAGTCAGTCATTAGATTCTGGGCCGATTTTATTTGATTGCAGAACAGCTTGTTTGTCGTTCTTTAGAGTACGTAGCTGACTATGGTGATAGCGAATGGCGAGAAGTTACCGACAAGCGAACTTGGGGTTGAATGAACGAATCGTGCTCAATAGGAGGCGGAGCACGGTATCCCCATTGCCACGACACGTTTGCAGATGGCATCGAGTTCCTCCTTTGATGCTTTCTCCAGATTGGGGTCGGGGGTCTCTCGCGCAATGGTGTATATCATGACCTCACGTGGTCCTATTTCCTTCACAGCCTTCAGCCATGGCTCAATCAATTCTTCCTTCACGTTGCCAATATCGAAACCCTCTTTTGATGTACCATTCATGAAAAGCGTTTGTATGACAAGCCGGCCATTGAACGATTTCATACTCTCGATAATCTTTGCAGCCCTGTACGACGGGATAACGGGCCTGTTGACCTTACCAATGTAATCGTCGTCGATGGTGTCGAGTTTCAATATGTTGTTGTCAACCTTCATGAGGGCATCGCGCACTTTCTGGCGATGAATGAACGTGGAGTTGCTCAGCACCGAAACCTTTGCTTCGGGACAGTACTGATCTCTCAGACGAATCACGTCGTCAACGACCTCTGGGAAGTAAGGACTTTGAGTCGGTTCTCCATTCCCTGCAAAGGTAAGGACGTCGGGATGCTCGCCCGATTCAGCCATTTCTTTCAGTTTGGCTTCCAGTTTCTCGGCAACTTCGCCACGGCTTGGAAAGTTCGAGCTGGTCTTGTGGTCGGCATTGAATCCGCACTCGCAGTAGATGCAGTCGAATGTGCAGACTTTTCCATCTGCTGGCAATAGGTTGATGCCAAGCGATATGCCCAAACGGCGACTGTGTATCGGTCCGAAAATAGGGGAGGGGTAAATGACGGTACTCATGGTGCTTATGTTGGGTTCTGTAGATTAGCCTTGTAAGATTCTGCTGTTCTCATCGGCGGTTGAATTTCGGTAGGCTATGGTGAGTGGAAAAGGCATACAATAGTGTGCGCTTGCGCTTTCAGCCGAAAAGAAAACAAAAGATTTCAGGATGTAAAACATTTCATATTTACTTGTTCTTGGTGGTGACGAAGAGGTGCCCACCTGAAGTTTTTGCTATTGTTGGGACGAGTGACAATTCTGATTTTTATAGCATTAGAACTGCTCACCCCAACGAAATTGTTCGCACCACAAAGTTATGACATTTTATTCATATAAATATAGAGTGAGAATAGTTTTTTGTATGATTGTAAATAATCTATAAATTCTTTTGTCTTTCGTCTATTTTACAGTATCTTTGCATCAATTTTGGTGGATTATATCTTCTAATGAAAAATGGCGAAAAGACGAAATAAAGCCAGCAAACATCGGAGTTTGCAGGTTGTTACTCTGTGTATAAGTACTGCTATGGTGCTTATTCTCATTGGTATGGTGGTGCTAACGGTGTTTACCAGCCGCAATTTGAGTTCCTATGTCAAGGAGAACCTAACCATAACAATGATACTTCAGCCCGACATGAGCAACGAGGAATGTGCCTCTCTCTGCACAAGGCTCGACGGGTTGCGATATATCAACGGTATGGACTTCATCAGCAAGGAAGAGGCGCTGAAAGAAGGAACGAGAGAACTTGGGGCAAATCCTGCTGAATTTGCTGGTGAGAATCCCTTTACCGCAGAGATTGAGTTGCAGTTGAAGGCCAATTATGCCAACAACGACTCTATAAAATGGATAACCAAAGAGCTCAAGACTTATAAAGGCGTAAGCGACATTACCTATAGACAAGATTTGGTTGAGAGTGTGAACAGGACTCTCGGTAAGATTGGCTTGGTGCTGTTGGTCATTGCTGCGTTGCTGACCGTGGTCTCCTTCTCGTTGATTAACAATACCATTCGTTTGAGCGTCTATGCGCGTAGATTCACCATTCACACAATGAAGCTGGTGGGTGCTTCTTGGAACTTCATCAGAATGCCGTTCCTGCGCAGGGCGATAGCCGAGGGATTCATCTCGGCGCTGATAGCTATCTCTGTTCTTGGAGTAGGCATGTATTTCCTCTATTCTTACGACCCTGAAGTGAGGGTAATTCTCACTTGGGAAGTAATCATTATCACCAGTGCTGTCATGCTCACCTTCGGTATTCTCATCACGTTCTTCTGTGCGTGGCTTTCAGTCAATAAATTCCTGAAGATGAAGGCTGGCGACCTTTATAAGATTTAATGAAACATCTAAAAACATTCAACCTGAAGTTTTAGCTCCTGGGCTGCCATGGTTGGAATAATTCATACATTATGGATAAAAGAAATTTAGCATTCGGCAAAGCCAACTTTGTTTTGCTCGCTATTGGAGTAATGATTGTGATCATCGGTTTCATTCTTATGAGTGGAAGTGGCTCAACCGACACGCAGTTTAATCCTGATATCTTCAGCCCAATGCGTGTCAAAGTGGCTCCGGTAATTACCTTTATAGGATTTATCTCTATCATTGGGGCTATCATGTACAAGCCGAAGAGTGAGACTGAGCAGGCGGATGATCATACAGCGGACGATTAATGGACCTTATACAGACTATCATTATTGCAATCGTTGAAGGATTGACAGAATTCTTGCCAGTATCTTCAACTGGGCACATGCTCATTGCAGAGAATCTTTTAGGTGTACAGAACTCTGACTTCGTCAGGGCTTTCACCATTATTATACAGTTTGGTGCAATCCTTTCAGTTGTGGTGCTGTATTGGCGTCGCTTCTTCCGTCTTGATAATTCGCCAGCACCAGAGGGCTGTGGAGTGTTCGAGAGAGTTAGACACAAGTGGTATTTCTACTGGCTGTTGTTGGTGGCTTTCATCCCAACTGCCGTCGTCGGACTTGCCGTTAAGAAGCTGGGAATGATTGATTTCTTGCTGAATCCGGAGAATGCGTTATGGGTCGTTCCCGTAATGTTGGTTGTCGGTGGCGTGTTCATGCTCTTTTGCGACAGGATATTCAATAAAGGAAAGGATGAAAACTCGGTAACTGAAAGACGTGCCTTTTGGATTGGTTTCATCCAGTGTATATCCATGATTCCGGGAGTCAGTCGAAGCATGGCCACTATTGTCGGTGGTATGTCTCAAAACCTTACCCGTAAGAAGGCTGCGGAGTTCTCATTCTTTCTCGCTGTGCCGACAATGGCGGCTGCAACGGGCCTCGATGTGCTGGAACTTTTTATGGGAGACAAGGCCGTAGGGACAAATTGGGCAACCTCGGAGAACCTGATTTTGCTTGCCGTAGGCAGCATTGTGGCATTCTTTGTCGCATTGGTAGCAATGAAATGGTTTGTTGATTTTCTGACAAAATATGGCTTCAAGGTCTTTGGATGGTATCGTATTTTTGTCGGATTAATCATCCTCGGCATGTTGTTGGCAGGTGTTGATCTTAAGCTCATTGACTAATCAGTTTATGAATTTCAAAGAAGGAGTGATTATTCCTATAGACAAGCCTTACGGAATCACGAGTTTCAAGGCGCTTGCCCATGTGCGCTATCTGTGCTCTCAGGCTGTGGGAGAAAGGGTAAAGATAGGACATGCCGGAACATTAGACCCGTTGGCTACCGGTGTTCTCATACTTGCAACTGGAAAAATGACCAAGCAGATAGAATCACTTCAAGCCCATACGAAGGAATATACCGCCACTCTTCAGTTGGGAGCCACCACTCCCAGCTACGACATGGAGCATGAGGTGAATGCTACTTTCCCAACGGAACACATCACACGGGAATTGATAGAGAATGCCGTTCTGAAGTTCGTGGGTGATATTCAGCAAGTTCCCCCGACTTATAGCGCAGTAAAAGTGAATGGTGAGCGGGCTTTCAATTATCGCAGAGCTGGCGAGGAAGTGGTTCTCAAGCCCAAAAACATACATATAGAAGAGATTGAAGTTACCAATTTTGATGAGGAAAAAATGCAACTTTCGTTGCGGGTGGTATGTGGTAAGGGCACTTACATCCGTGCATTGGCCAGAGATTTAGGACGGGCACTGGGCAGTGGGGCTTACTTGACAGAGTTGCGCCGCACTCAAGTGGGCATTATCACCATTGAAAATTGCATTGACTATGACCATTTTCAGGAATGGTTGAATAAACAGACATTAGAAAAAGGAGATACAAACAGATGAAACTTTCACAGTTTAAATTCGATTTACCTGATGATCAGGTGGCTTTGCACCCACATTCGTCAGAACGAGTGCTTAACCGAGCTGATGGAACAAGCCAAGTGTTTAAGATAACACGTCGGGATGAGTCCCGGTTGATGGTGTTACACCGTAAGTCCGGAACGATAGACATGTTTAAAAACAAAGTGAAGGGAAAACCCAAAGAGGAGGATTTCATCCGTTTTAAAGATGTTATCGACTATTTTAACGAGGGCGATGCTTTCATTTTAAACGATACAAAGGTCTTTCCTGCCCGTCTTTACGGAACAAAGGAGAAAACAGATGCCAAGATTGAGGTGTTTTTGCTGCGCGAACTCAATCAGGAGATGCGTCTTTGGGACGTGTTGGTTGAGCCAGCGCGTAAGATTCGTATTGGAAACAAATTGTTCTTTGACGAATCGGGCACAATGGTTGCGGAAGTGATTGATAATACAACATCCCGTGGTCGTACGCTCCGTTTCCTTTACGACTGTCCTCACGATGAATTTAAGCAAGAACTCTATGCCTTGGGGGAAGCACCACTGCCTCGTTATATCATCGACAATCGTCCAAAAGCAGAAGGCGAGGACTTTGCACATGCTGATGACGAAGATATGGAATACTTCCAGTCGGTCTTTGCAGACAAGGAAGGTGCGGTAACAGCTCCAGGTACCAATATTCATTTCTCGGAACATATGATGAAAATGATGGAGATAAAGGGGATAAAGCCAGCATTTATCACACTGCATTGCGGACTTGGGAATTTTCATGACATCGAGGTGGAGGATCTAACGAAGCACAAGATGGATTCTGAGGAGATGCACATCACTGCAGAAGCATGTAAAGTTGTCAACGAAACGAAAGAGGCTGGTCATCATGTTTGTGCTGTTGGCGCAAGTGTTGTCAAGGCAACCGAGTCAGCCGTTGGTACAGATGGTTTCTTAAAAGAATATGATGGATGGACCAATAAGTTCATTTTCCCCCCATACGATTTCGGACTGGCTGACTCAATGCTGGTTAATTTCTATCATCCTTATTCTACACTCTTGATGATTACAGCCGCATTCGGTGGCTACGACCTCGTAATGGAAGCCTACGACAAGGCTGTTAAGGGAGGATATAAATTCGGCTGCTTTGGCGACTCCTTACTGATATTGAATGATTAAGGTTTTCTCCTTTATCAATTCTTCAGCAAATGAATTACCAATGCTACACACTGTTTACTTAGGCTTAGGTTCAAATCTTGGAAATCGACGTTCAATCATGAAGGAAGCGATTTCCAGAATCAGTGAGAAGATAGGCGAAGTTGTGCGCCAATCCTCATTTATCGAAACCGAACCATGGGGATTCGATAGCCCTAATATGTTTCTTAATGCGTGTGTCTGCGTCGAAACCGAACAAACACCAAGGCAGTTGTTGGTTGCTACACAGCAGATTGAAAAGAATATGGGGCGTGCCCATAAGACAACTGACGACGAATATCAGGATCGGATTATAGATATTGACATTCTGCTTTATGATAACTTGAAAATTAATGAGCCAGACCTAAAGATTCCTCACCCATTAATGGAAGAACGCGATTTTGTAATGATTCCTTTGAAAGAGATTCTCGAATAAATTTGATACAAAGCCTAATCAGAATTACAGTCTGGTTGGGCTTTTTTTATCAGGCAAGGTCACTTTTCTGGAAATAGTCCTTTACAATAAAATCTTGATAGAACAGGTATTTATGAAAAAATCCTCATAACATGTTCGTTATGAGGATTCTTATTCTTTCTGAAATCTTACTTACGCAGACCGAGTTCCTTGATGATGGCACGATAGCGCTCAATGTCATTCTTGTACAAGTAGTCGAGTAGTCCACGACGCTTTCCAACAAGACGAGTCAGTGAGCGTGTAGTCACGTGGTCTTTGCGGTTTTTCTTCACGTGTTCAGTCAGGTGCTTGATGCGATAAGTGAACAATGCAATCTGGCTTTCTGCTGAACCTGTGTCTGTTGCCTTTTTCTCTCTGCCGTGCTGGCTGAAGATTTCTTCTTTCTTTTCTTTGTTTAAATACATTTTTCTTTTGATTAATGATTTTTGCAATTACATCTTTCTGTTGCCAAACCGCCTTAATCACAACGGATTACAACGTCAAATGCATCGGTATCTCCGAATATGCGGTGCAAAGTTACAACATTTTTTTCAATCGCCAACACTTTTCGGATTATTATTTGTAATTTTGCACACTGTTTATAAAAGCTATTTTAAGGTAAATAAATGCAAGATATTCGTAACATCGCAGTAATTGCGCACGTCGATCATGGTAAAACAACGTTGGTCGATAAAATGATGCTCGCTGGTAAACTCTTCCGTGACGGACAAAATAACAGCGGCGAAGTTCTAGACTCCAATGATTTGGAGCGCGAACGAGGGATAACGATTCTGAGTAAGAATGTAAGTATTAATTGGAAAGGAACAAAAATCAATATACTCGATACTCCTGGTCACTCAGACTTCGGCGGTGAGGTGGAGCGCGTACTCAATATGGCCGACGGTTGTCTGCTTTTGGTCGATGCTTTTGAGGGCCCGATGCCCCAGACCCGCTTTGTTCTTCAGAAGGCACTGCAGATTGGGTTGAAGCCTATTGTCGTTGTGAATAAGGTTGATAAGCCTAACTGCCGTCCGGAGGAAGTCTATGAGATGGTCTTTGATTTGATGTGCGACCTGAATGCCACAGAGGATCAGCTCGATTTCCCTGTGGTTTACGGTTCGGCTAAGAATGGTTGGATGGGGACAACATGGAAGACTCCAACCGAGAATATCGACGTACTGCTTGATATCATCTTGGAAACGATTCCAGCTCCAAAGCAATTGGAAGGAACGCCACAGATGTTGATTACTTCGTTGGACTATTCAAGTTATACGGGTCGTATAGCTGTCGGCCGTGTACATCGCGGTACTCTGAAAGACGGTCAGAACATAACGATTTGTCATCGTGATGGCAGCAGGGAGCGTACGAAAATCAAAGAACTACACACCTTTGAGGGAATGACCCACAAAAAGACGCCAGCTGTCGGTTCGGGCGACATCTGTGCCGTCATCGGTCTGGAGCATTTCGAGATTGGTGATACCATTGCCGACTTTGAAAACCCAGAACCTTTACCGCCCATTGCCGTTGATGAGCCTACGATGAGTATGCTTTTCACCATCAACGACTCACCTTTCTTCGGTCGTGAGGGCAAATACTGCACTTCACGTCACATCGGCGAGCGTCTGACGAAGGAGCTTGAGAAAAATCTGGCTCTGCGTGTCAGTCCAGTTGAGGGGTCGATGGATAAATGGATTGTCAGCGGGCGTGGCGTGTTACACCTGTCGGTGTTGGTCGAAACCATGCGTCGTGAGGGCTATGAACTTCAAGTTGGTCAGCCACAGGTTATTTACAAGGAAATCGACGGTCAGAAATGCGAGCCTATTGAGGAGTTGACAATCAATGTTCCCAACGATTTCTCCAGCAAGATGATCGACATGGTAACCCGTCGCAAGGGTGAGTTGTTGGGGATGGATACAGAGGGCGACCGTGTGAACATCACGTTTGAGATACCATCGCGCGGCATCATGGGACTGCGCACCAATGTTTTGACGGCCAGTCAGGGAGAAGCCATCATGGCCCACCGATTCAAGGACTACCAGCCATTCAAGGGCGAGATTGTGCGCCGCACCAATGGCTCAATGATAGCCATGGAGACCGGTACTGCCTACGCATACTCCATAGACAAATTGCAGGACCGCGGCAAGTTCTTCATCGATGCAGGTGAGGAAGTCTATGGTGGTCAGGTGGTCGGAGAGCACGTTCACGAGAAGGATTTGGTCATCAACGTGACCAAGGCCAAACAGCTCACCAATGTACGAGCCTCAGGTTCTGACGAAAAAGCACGTGTCATTCCCAAGACCGAGATGAGCCTTGAGGAATGCATCGAATACATAAAGGTGGATGAGTATATTGAGGTCACACCTGAAAACATCCGTATGCGCAAGATTACCCTTGACCATCTGGAGCGTAAACGTGAGAACAAGGAATAGTCCCTGTCGTTTTTGCAAGATAAAAGCAGATTGAACGGACAATAAACAAATAAATAGGACGTTTTATAAGAAAATAAAAATCTTATGAAACGTCTTTTTTTTATTCTCATTTGCTCCGTTTTCGGGATTATGGCACAGGCGCAACCACAGTCTGGCACATGGTCAATTATTCCGCATGTTGGAGTAAGTCTTTCTAAACTGCCCGGTGATTATATCTTATTAAATAAGGCCTCACAGGAAAACGGTGTAAAATCCACATTCAGTTCGGGGTTCACTGGTGGCGTAGAAGTAATGTATCAGAACTCCGACCAATTGGCTTTGTCAGCAGCACTTAATTATACCCAAGCCGGTTGTGCATACAAGGATGGCGATATGGGTGATGATGGCAAGACCGGAACTATTTTCCACGATGCAAAATACCGCCTTAATTACCTTGATTTGCCTCTAATGGCCCACTATTATGTGGCTAAAGGTGTTGCGCTGAAGGCTGGCTTGCAACTTTCTTACTTTCTCAATGGCGATTTTGGCTATGAAGAACAGGATTACACCATTGAGAAAGATGGCTCCAGAAAGTATGGCGAAAACAAGGTTATGGAGGGCAAACTTTACAAGGACGCATTCAACCAATTGTTATTTTCCATACCAATCGGGGTGAGCTACGAATATGAGAACATTGTTTTGGACGCCCGTTACAATGTCGGACTCAGCAAAATTCACAGCCGCGTACTGTCGAGTGATAAAATGCAGGTAATCACTTTGACGGTAGGCTATAAGTTCGATATTTGAGACTGCGAAGCCAGGGACGAGAAAATCGTGAACGTGGGATAGCCGTCACCGTTCTTCCGTAAGAAAATATTTCACTTGTCAGACGTAAATAAGTCAATTTCCATCCGCACAGATGTCCTGCTCGAAGGAATGACTGGTTGCGTTTTTTTCACGCACTATCTGTCTTTTGCCGCATGTGTCGAAGCTCCTGATTACGGCAGCTTAGCGACGGCAATCCGAAAGGTGAGCTTTTACTCGACGATAGGTCACCTTTTGCGTTGCGATAGCTGACCTTTTGTTTTGTGCCAGTTTTTGAGGCTAACCCTCAGTCGGTATGGAACGAGCTCTCTGTGGTGCCTTTCGCCGATTCGTTGCTCTGTTCGATGGTGTAGAAACCTTCAAAAAAATGATGCAGAATTGCCTCTGTACAGACAATTCCGCATCTTGATTCTCATAGAGAAGGATTCTCATAGAGCAGTCTTAATTAATTGAAATGCTTTTCTTTACTGATATTTCTGGACTGAATAGCCCTCCGAATCGCTATTGAGCCGGATACTCAAGATTGGCGTTGGTGATGTTGTTCAACACCTCATCAACGTATTTGCGTGACTCCCACTTAGCCATTGGCAAGTCGTGGAGCAAGTAGTTTCCGCAATCCTTTGGCTCAGCACCTGGTATTTCGTCCTCGAAATTGGCTACAAACTCGAAAGTCCTACGCATCAAGTCAACGATGTCCGACGATTTGAAGTCGCCGCGGAGAATAAGATAGTTGCCTGTCAGACAGCCCATTGGCCCCCAGTAGATGACGCGGTCTTTCCATTCGTCGTCGTTTCGCAGGTAGGTGGCTGCCAAATGCTCTATTGCATGAATGGCTCCGACGTGCAATGCCGGCTCTCTGTTTGGCTCTTTCATGCGGATATCAAAAGTGGTGATGACCTCGTTGCCCACATGGTCTTTTCTGCTGACGTAGATTCCGCGGAGCAGTTTGTTGTGGTCGATAGTGAAAGAAGGGATTTTATCCATGACTGTTCTTTTAAAGTGTTTTCAAAAAATGCCTCGTAACCTCAAAACTTCCCTCGGCAACACGATTCCAGAAATTGTAATACATGCTCGCATCGGTGTCTTTCAGGGGAATGTCGCTGATGATACGGAACGAGATGAATGGCACTTGATAGACATGACACACCTGTGCTATTGAACAACTCTCCATATCCACGGCGGTCGCTTCTGGGAAATCATCGAGAATGCTCTGCATCTTCGCCTTGTTGTCAACGAAGTAATCGCCGCTGACAGTAAGCCCCGTCTTGATTCTCATCTTCCCTTCAGCAGTCCCCTCGTTGAGCGAGAGGGCCTTTTCGATGAGCTTTTCCGGAGCTTTGTAGCGTGTCGGCATCCCGATGATTTGTCCTTTCTCAGCATTGCTTCCGCAATGTACGTCATGATAGATGCACTCTCTGGCCACAACGACGTCCATCATGTTGAGCGTTGTGTCTGCACCGCCAGCACATCCACTCGATATGACGAGGTCAGGGTGGTAGTTGTTGACCATCTCCACAGCGCCGATGGCAGAGTTAACCTTGCCGATGCCACACTTTTGCAAAACAATCTCCTTGTCGCCGACCTCGCCAAGAACGAAGTCCTTGAAGTTCCGACGTTCGGTTACTGGATTGTCAAGAATAGACTTGAGTTGTGTGAACTCCTTGTCCATTGCTACAATGATTCCTATTTTCATACCGCAAAGATACGAAAAAGTTGGTAGTAAGTTGTAAAGTTGCGAGTTTTTTGTAACTTTGCAAGCGTATCAAAGAAACTTAAATTTAGAAATATGCAAACATTGAAGAAATACTTGCCCGATGTGGTGGTGCTGCTGCTTTTCGTAGTAATCTCTTTTGCTTACTTCTTTGTGCCTGTCTCACAGGGAAAAATCCTCTTTCGTCACGATTCCGAGGCCGCTGTAGGGCTGGGACAGGAGCAAAAGGAGTTTAAAGACCGTACGGGTGAGACCACTCGTTGGACAAATGCCGTATTCAGCGGTATGCCAACTTACCAGATGTCGCCATCTTACGGCTCGACAAACGGCCTGTCGGAAGTGATGTCGGCCTATCATCTGTGGCTGCCCGATTACGTCTGGTATTTGTTTGCCTATCTTCTTGGATTCTATATCTTGCTGCGTGCCTTCGATTTCAGGCAGTCTCTGGCGGCATTGGGAAGTGTCATTTGGGCTTTCTCGTCCTATTTCCTGATTATTATAGCGGCTGGTCACTTCTGGAAAGTGATGGCTCTGGCCTACCTCCCGCCAATGATAGGGGGCATTGTGCTGGCCTACAGAGGCAAATACCTTTGGGGATTCATTGTGACGGCTATTTTCGCAGCCTTCGAGGTGAAGGCCAACCATGCGCAAATGACCTATTACTATCTGTTCATTATTCTGTTCATGATTGTGGCTTATCTGGTTCAGGCCATCCGCGACAAGCAAATAGCCCATTTTCTCAAGGCATCGGGGGGGGTGGCGGTGGCGGCGTGCATTGGCATTGCCATCAACATCTCCAACCTTTATCACACGTGGCAGTATCAGAAGGAGAGCATGCGTGGGAAGAGCGAGCTTGTTAAGAAGGACAAAGCCAACCAAACCAGTTCGGGATTGGATCGCGATTATATTACCCAATGGAGCTATGGCGTCGATGAAACGCTCACCTTGCTCGTGCCGAACGCCAAGGGAGGGGCAAGCATTCCTTTAAGTCAGAACGAGACTGCCATGAGCAAAGCAAATGGAGATGTTCTGTCGATGATTCCACAACTCTATGACGCCATGCCTCAGTATTTCGGAACCCAGCCAGGCACGAGTGGTCCGGTTTATGTGGGAGCTTTTGTTTTGTTCCTGTTCGTACTGGGTCTCTTCATTGTCAGGACGCCCCTGAAGTGGGCATTGCTGGGGGCAACTGTCCTTTCCGTCCTTTTGTCATGGGGGCATAACTTTATGGGATTCACCAATTTCTTCCTCGACTATGTTCCGATGTATGCCAAGTTCCGCACTGTTGCAAGTATCTTGGTCATCGCCGAGTTCACCATTCCGCTGTTGGCGGCTCTCACTCTGAAACAAATCATTGACGAATCATCGTGCCTTGCGAAGAACATGAAATATCTTTACGTCAGCTTCGGCCTGACGGCTGGAGTGGCTTTGATAATGGCACTCCTACCAAGTATGATGGGACCCTTTGTCAGCGGTCAGGAACAACAAATGGTGGAAGGCATCCAAGGCATGACACCCGACGTTCAAACTATGATATTGTCGAGCATTGCAACCATGCGCTCAGCCATGGTGAGTGCCGATGCGTGGCGTTCAGTCATCATCATTGTCATTGGCGTGGCTATGCTTCTGCTCTTCAAGGTGCGAAAACTGACACCTGTCTATCTCATAGCGGGTTTGGCTTTGCTCTGCCTTGTCGATTTGTGGCAGGTGGACAAGCGGTATTTGAACGACGGAATGTTCGTCGAAAAGAGTGAACGTGATGCCCCCAAACAACCGACGGATGTCGATAAAATAATACTGAAAGACAAGAGCCTTTCCTATCGCGTGCTGAACTTTGCCTCTGGAGCTTTCAACGAGAACAATACGTCTTATTTCCACAAGAGCATTGGAGGCTATCATCCAGCCAAATTGCGCCGCTATCAGGAAATAATCGACAAGTATATAGTCCCTGAAATGCAGTCAACCATGCAAGAGTTGGCAGTAAATAGTGGAGACATGGCAGCCGTGGATGGCAACAAAACCTTCCCGATATTGAACATGCTCAACGCAAAATATTTCATTCTGCCTTTGCAGGACGGAGCTACGATGCAAATTAAGAATCCCTACGCTCAGGGCAACGGGTGGTTTGTCAGAAAGATTGACTATGTTGCCGATGCCAATGCCGAGTATGCCAAACTTGGAACGATTGATGTCCGACATGAGGCGGTGGCCGACAAGAAGTTCGAGTCTGTGCTGGGAGAGGCGCAAGGTGACGATTCGACAGCAAGCGTTAAACTGGTGAAATACGAGCCCAATAATTTGGAATACACTGTGACGTCAAACAAGGGTGGAGTAGTGGCATTTTCAGAGATATACTACCCTGGTTGGACTGCCACTGTTGATGGTCAGCCTGTTGAGCTGGGACGTGTCAACTACATTCTCCGCGCCCTGAAAGTCAAACCTGGCAAGCATCAGGTTGTGCTTGACTTCCATCCGTCGAGCATCAAAACCACAGAAACGGTAGCCTATATAGCTATTGCCCTTTTACTACTTGCCATTGGAATTCTTGTATTTCTTGAGTGTAAGAAACGGAAAATAGGTAAATAAAATAAATTATTAAGAAGTGATAAGTGGAGAATAATATAGTTAGTTATTCTCCACTTGCTTTAATCCGATAATTTGATGAAAAACTTCTACAGTTTTCTTTTTTGCAAACTTAATCTAAGAAACCCTGTTGCTTTAGTGCGTCTATAAGATTAGCAGACATTATTTCATTGTCATTTTTTTTATAGCGTATGTCTGTTACTACCTGTGCTAAAGTCTCTTTATGATTCAACTCTACAAAATGTTTATTTTCTTCTATTGATTCTTTGTGTGTATAGAATGTATTAATAAGGTGTGGGGTATAGTCATTGTAGGTTTCATTGTGAAGAATGCTTTCGATTGGAAGTCGGTCGGTCTGTTTTGGGTTTTCGTCAGGCCAACCTATCGTTAATGTGGCAATGGGCATTACCAGTTTGGGCAATTGTAGTGTATCGATGATGGCTTTAGGATTGTAGATTGTCGTCCCCAAGAAACAAGTGCCGATACCTTCCTCCTCGGCGAGGTTGGTGAAGGTTTGACAGTAGAGTAATGCGTCAGTAGCTGCATTCATGAATGAAAGGAAGTTGTCGTAACCAGGGGTAGCTTTCCGCTCTTTCGCCCAAAGGGTGGTACGTCTGAAGTCGGCGCAGAAGGTGAGGACCACTGGCGCATTTTCTACCATGGGCTGATTGAAATGTGAGGGCGCCAGCTTCTTCTTCATTTCGTCTTTTCTTGTTATAACCACAGAGTAAAGTTGAAGATTCCCCATGGTGGGCGTCCTTTCGGCTTCACTCAATAATCTCTTTAAGGTCTCATCAGAAAGTTCTTGCTTTGAGTACTTTCTTATACTCTTTCTTGTACTGATAGTTTTCATAATTGAAATTTTTACGCTACAAAATTATAAAAAAGTTTTCATTTTTGGAAAACAATTTGTATCTTCGCACTTGAAAATTTGCTAATTGAACATGAACAATAACAAGACGTATTCTTTTGAAGAGGCATTTAATGCCTCCTTGAAATATTTTGATGGCGATGAGCTCGCCGCAAGAGTTTGGGTGAACAAGTATGCAATGAAGGACAGCTTCGGCAAGATTTATGAGAAGTCGCCAGAGGAAATGCATTGGCGTATTGCCAATGAGCTTGCGCGTATTGAACGCAAGTACAAGAATCCAATCAGTGCGCAGGATGTTTTCGATCTGCTCGATCATTTCCGTTACATCATCCCTGCAGGCAGTCCGATGACTGGTATTGGCAACAACCATCAGGTTGCGTCACTCTCCAATTGTTTTGTCATAGGGTTGGATGGTGATGCAGACTCTTATGGGGCAATCCTTCGTATTGATGAGGAACAGGTGCAGTTGATGAAGCGTCGTGGGGGTGTCGGCCATGATTTGAGTCATGTTCGCCCAAAGGGGTCACCAGTGAATAATTCTGCTTTGACCTCAACGGGCCTTGTGCCTTTCATGGAACGCTATTCAAACAGTACACGCGAGGTGGCACAGGATGGTCGTCGTGGAGCACTGATGCTGTCTGTAAGCATCAAACATCCTGATTCAGAGTCGTTCATTGATGCCAAGATGGAGGAAGGTAAGGTAACGGGGGCTAATGTCTCCGTGAAAGTCACCGATGAATTCATGGATGCAGCCGTGAATGACAAACCGTATGTGCAACAGTTTCCTATTGACAGCAAAGAACCGTTGTTCCGCAAGGAAATATCTGCTAAGAAATTGTGGGAGAAAATTGTTCACAATGCTTGGAAGAGTGCCGAGCCAGGAGTGTTGTTCTGGGATACGATTATTCGTGAGAGCTTGCCTGATTGTTATGCTGATTTAGGGTTCAAGACTGTATCTACCAATCCATGTGGCGAGATACCATTGTGTCCCTACGACAGTTGTCGTCTGCTTTCCATCAATCTCTTTTCGTATGTTGTTGACCCATTTACAACCAAGGCACGTTTCGATTTCGAAAAATTTAAGAAACATGTTAAGTTGGCTCAGCGTCTCATGGACGACATAGTCGATTTGGAAATGGAGAAGATAGAGCTGATTATGGCTAAAATCAAGAGTGATCCACAAAACGATGAAGTGAAGAACTCTGAATACCATCTTTGGGAAAAGATAAAGGCAAAGAGCGGTGCCGGTCGCCGTACAGGTGTGGGTATTACTGCAGAAGGAGACATGCTTGCGGCGATGGGATTACGCTATGGAACTAAAGCGGCGACTGATTTCTCTGTTGAAGTCCATAAGACACTGGCACTGAATGCTTATCGCTCATCGGTGACAATGGCTCAGGAACGTGGGGCTTTTGAAATATTCGAGGCGTCGCGGGAGGCAAACAATCCTTTCTTGTTGCGCATGAAGGAGGAAGATCCTCAGCTTTACGAGGATATGGTAAGGTATGGTCGCAGAAACATTGCCTGTCTGACGATTGCGCCGACTGGCACAACATCCCTAATGACGCAGACCACTTCGGGCATAGAACCTGTATTCATGCCGGTCTATACCCGTCGTCGCAAGGTGAACCCCAATGATACGGATGTTCATGTTGATTACGTTGATGAGGTGGGAGACTCGTTCGAGGAATATATTGTTTATCACAAGAAGTTCCTGGATTGGATGACCGTTAATGGAATTGATTCTACAAAGAAATACACACAGGAAGAAATTGGTGAGCTCGTGAAGCGTTCACCTTATTATAAGGCGACGGCCAACGATGTTGACTGGCTGATGAAGGTGCGCATGCAAGGCGCCATTCAGAAATGGGTCGATCACTCCATATCCGTGACTGTCAATTTGCCAGCCAATGTGGATGAGGCGCTTGTCAATAAACTCTATGTAGAGGCTTGGAAGAGTGGTTGTAAGGGCTGCACAATCTATCGTGACGGCTCTCGTTCAGGTGTCATGATTTCGGTATCCAACAAGGATAAGAAAGACAAGAATAACGATGCGGCTGCAGAAGAAAAGGTCAAGGACTTGAGCATAGCTGAAGAACAGCACGAGCACATCTGTCAGCCACCGCATGTAGTGGAGGTTCGTCCGCAAGTGCTTGATTGTGATGTGGTTCGTTTCCAGAATAATAAGGATAAGTGGGTGGCCTTTGTTGGTTTGCTCGATGGTTATCCATACGAAATATTCACTGGTTTACAAGACGACGATGAGGGAATTGTGTTGCCGAAGAGTGTAACAAAAGGCAAAATCATCAAGCAGACCAATCCTGATGGCTCACATCGCTATGACTTCCAGTTTGAGAATAAACGTGGGTACAAGACGACCGTTGAGGGATTATCGGAGAAGTTTAATCCAGAATATTGGAACTACGCCAAGTTGATTTCAGGTGTGCTCCGCTATCGTATGCCAATCGACCATGTAATAAAGCTTGTCGGCTCACTACAGTTGAAGAGTGAGAGCATCAATACTTGGAAGAATGGTGTTGAGCGCGCCTTGAAGAAATATGTAACAGACGGAACCGTGGCCTCAGGTCAGACATGTCCGGTTTGTGGTCAGGAGACATTGGTCTATCAGGAAGGATGTTTGATTTGCACTAACTGTGGTGCATCCCGTTGTGGATAAAATCTTTTTTAAACAACCAATATAATAATGTGCGCCCTCGTTTGTTTGTAATTCATGATATTGCTAACATGTGAGGGCGCAATTCAAAAATATGGAAATGCTGAAGCTAAATGCAGGCTATATCTATTTAAAAGGTGTCAGATTTCATGCCTATATCGGAGTGGGGGAACAGGAAATGGTTGTGGGGAACGACTATGTTGTTGACCTTCGCCTGCAATATCCTTTTGCAAAAGCACTTCAGACAGACGACGTCGTTGATACGCTCAACTATGCCGGAGTATATGATTTGGTAAGGGACGTTATGTCACGAAAGGCTAAGCTGTTGGAATTTGTGGCCAGTGAAATTGCCCATGAACTGACAACGGCCTACCCGCAAATAGAAGCAATTGATGTAAAGTTAACCAAACTGAATCCTCCCATGGGAGCAGATTGCGATGGAGCTGGGGTGGAATTACATTTAATAAATGATAAAACCATTGATATACCTTAGTTTTTCGACCGAAAATGCTTAACTTTGCGTACGATAAAATAGTATGATTAATAAAATTTCATTTCTCTTGGTGTTGAATTTCTTTTGTGTTCTGACAACTGTCGGGGCAAAGGGAAAGTTTACACTCGTCATTGATGCTGGACATGGCGGACACGATTCAGGTGCAATAGGTGCAATCTCGAAAGAGAAGGATATTAATCTCAATATTGCTTTGGCCTTCGGAAAGCTTGTCGAACAAAACCTTCACGATGTCAAGGTTATATATACCCGAAAGTCAGATGTCTTTATTTCGCTAAAAGGACGTGCCGATATTGCTAACAGAGCAAAGGCAGACTTATTCGTTTCCATTCATACCAATTCTGTTCCGTCTGGCCATTCGGCAATGGGCTTTCAGGTATATACGCTGGGTATGCACAGAGCAAAGGACAATCTCGATGTTGCCATGCGTGAGAACAGTGTAATCTCATTAGAAAAGAACTACAAACAGACTTATCAGGGATTCGATCCGCGCTCGTCAGAGAGTTATATCATGTTTGAATTCCTACAGACGGCCAATATGGAAAAGAGCGTAAAGTTGGCAAGTCTCATCCAACGTTCCGTTTGTTCCATTGCCAATCGTTTGGATAAAGGGGTGCATCAGGCAGGCTTTCTTGTTCTGCGAGAGACATCCATGCCAAGTTGTTTGATAGAACTTGGCTTCATTACTTCTGCCGAGGAGGAGCGTTTTCTGAACTCTTCTTATGGAATCAGTATGATGGCGAGTGGAATTTATGAGGCCTTCGTGGAGTATAAAAATATTTACGACGACAAAATCGTGATACCCTACCGTCCCGTTGATGACAAGAAAATAGCCTTTGACAAGGTAGTATCGTTGATTCCGAAACAAGAGAAAAAGCCATTGGATAAGCCTAAAGTGGTCCAATCCAAGCCTGTGTCGAAGGTTTCAGTGGCAAAAACAATAGCATCGTCTCGGGGAAAGAAAGCTATCATGGATGATAGGGGCTTGAATCGTCCAATCTTCAAGTTGCAGGTGTTTGCGCTTAATAGGCAACTGCCCATGGGAAGTGAACATTTTAAAGGCCACGATGATATCACTTGTTTCCTCGAAGGTGATTTGTACAAATACACGATAGGCTCAAGTGCGGATTACACTGATATAATCCGCTTGAAAAATAATCTGAAGAAGGATTTTCCACAGGCGTTTATCATCGCATTCAAGAATGGTCGGCGAATGAATACCAGTCTGGCCATTAGCGAGTATGTTAAGAATAAAAATAAAAATCAATAGGAATGAAAAAGTTTTTCTCACCCGAAGTCAAGATTGCTCTTGTTGCAGTAGCAGGAATCGTTGTACTGTTTTTCGGCATGCAATTCCTCAAGGGACTCAATCTCTTCTCATCTGACGTGCGTTACCAAATGCAGTTTGATGATATTAATGGCCTGACTTTGACAACCCCAGTCTTTGCCAATGGATATAAGGTGGGCATTGTGAAGGAAATCCAATACGATTACGAGAATCCGCAGAAGGCAATATCTGTTGGAGTTGATATCGACAAGAATATGAAGATACCGGAGGGAACAAAGGCGGAAATCGTTGGCGATCTGATGGGTAACATACAAGTGAATCTCATATTAGGTAATGGCAAGAGAATGATTGCCCAAAACGGACTGATTGGAGGAAGCATCAACAAAGGTGCTCTTGGGGATGTACAGAAAATGATTCCTTCAATCGAAAAGATGTTGCCCAAACTCGATAGCATATTGGCAAATGTCAACAATATCTTGTCTGATCCAGGCATAAAGGGCTCAATTCATAACGTGGATAAGATTACTGCAGATTTGACGACTTCAACAAAACAGCTAAACGCTCTTTTGTTACAGATGAATGGTGCCTTGCCAACCATGACGGTAAAGGCTAATAGTTTACTTGCCAACGCTAATGGCATGATGGTAAATGCAAACGGAGGGATAACGGAGGCTCGCACTGCAATCAAGGGCGCTAATGGCATGATAGCAAATCTGAACAACAAGGTCAATGCGTTGGACGTAGCCACGACGATGACAAAGGTCAACACCGTGTTAGATCATGTTAACACTTTGACTACGACCTTAAATAGCAATAAAGGGTCGATGGGATTATTGATGAACGATCCTACCCTATATCACAATCTTAACAGCACTCTGAGAGATGTTGATAGCTTGATGGTAAACCTCAAGGCACATCCGAAACGCTATGTCCACTTCTCTATTTTCGGAAGGAAAGACAAGTAAAAATACAAGTGGAAAGTTAACCTTTCCACTTGCCATTTATATGCATTCTCATTTAGATTCCTAAAGCAATAAATATTATCCTATTTAAAAAGAGTATAAATAGACACATTCAAGTTCCACGCTTTAAGTGAACATTACAACTTGATTGAGGATCAGTCAATTTAGTGTTAAAGTAAAATGTTTCACTAATTGTTGATATATTCAATTCTAATTGTACAACCCATTGAGAAACAAATGGTTGGAAGTGTACAACTATCAAAATGAGATTATCTATTATCGTTTGTTGCTAAGCCCCAAAGGAATAGCATATTATATGACTTTTACTTAGCTCATTTTATGAATGCATAATTTAAGAGTTTGGTTATTTTTTACTATCTTTGCAATTACAATTAAAATAAGTCGTAGGACACACTATCGTCGAAAGGCATACAAAAATTATTTATTAGTAAATATGAATGTTCAACCCAGTGCTCTCTGGGGACAATGTCTCTCACTTATCAAGGAGAATGTCACAGGGCAGCAATTCGCTACATGGTTCAAACCAATCGTATTTGAGTCGTTTGATGCGGCTTCGAAGACCTTGTTGGTTCAAGTGCCCAGCCTGTTTGTCTATGAGTATCTGGAGGAAAACTTTGTTGACCTGATGAGTAAAATGCTCAATCGTGTCTATGGGCAAGGGGTTAAGTTGACTTATCGTGTGGTGACTGACCAGGCGCACAACCTTACACAGGATATACAAGCTGACCCTGTTGAGAAAATTCCTACTCAGCTTCCTACTGAACGAGGAAACCAATCGCCGACAATTTTGGATGCAGCTCCACAAGATATCGACCCGCAGCTGGATCCCCACAAGTCATTCAGTAATTTTATTGAAGGCTACAGCAACAAGTTACCCCGTTCAATCGGATTGTCAATTGCTGAACATCCGAATACTTCCCAGTTCAATCCGATGTTTATCTATGGCCCTTCAGGTTGTGGCAAGACTCACCTCATAAATGCGATAGGTTTACGAACAAAACAGCTATATCCACAGAAACGTGTCTTGTACATTTCGGCACGCTTGTTCCAAGTACAATACACCGATTCCGTATTGCATAATACGACCAACGACTTCATTAATTTCTATCAAACAGTCGATGTCTTGATAGTGGATGATATTCAGGAGTGGATGACAGCTACCAAGACTCAAGACACTTTCTTCCATATCTTCAATCATTTGTTTAGAAACGGTAAGCGCATTATCCTTGCCTCGGACCGTCCGCCCGTAGAACTGAAGGGAATGAACGACCGTTTGCTCACCAGGTTTGCCTGTGGTCTGATAGCAGAGTTGGAAAAGCCAAATGTCCAGTTGTGTATTGATATCCTTTATAGTAAGATTAAACGCGATGGATTGAGCATTCCTGATGATGTCATTCAGTACATTGCAGAGACGGCAAATGGCAGTGTACGTGACCTTCAGGGGGTTATTAACTCGTTGTTGGCCTACAGTGTTGTTTATAATAGTAAGGTGGATATGCGTCTGGCCGAGAGAGTCATCAAACGGGCAGTGAAGGTTGATGATGAGCCTTTGACCATTGACGAGATACTTGATAAGGTTTGTGAGCATTTCAATGTGACTACGACGGCTGTCAACTCACGCTCACGCAAGCATGATATCGTTCTGGCCCGTCAGGTGAGCATGTATTTTGCACAAAAATATACGAAAATGCCTGCAAGCCGTATTGGTAAGTTGGTGGGTAACAGAGACCATAGCACCGTGATACATAGCTGCTCTCAGATAGAGAAAAAGCTTCAGGTAGATAAAAGGTTTACTGCAGAAATTTCTACTATTGAAAATTCCTTCAAGTTAAAAGGTTAGAATAAAAATCAAGGGAGTCATATTCTTATGGCTCCCTTGATTTTTTATTTTGGAAGATGTGTCCTGTAAATCAGATACATTCCATCAGCATCGATAGTAAAACTATTGCCGGTTGCCTCATTGAGGGTTCCTTGCCAAAACTCCTCAAAAGGATAGATAGCCCATTTTAGCCCTTCGCTTGAGATGCGTTGGCATCCGAATTGAAAAACACTCACTTGCTGGCGTGGAAAGGATGCGAACTCCGTCTTGCCTGATGCGACAGCGAACCACCCATAGTCGCTGACCATGACTGGATTGATGCCCAGTTGCCTGTAGTAGTGGAGGAGGAGAAAGAGATTCCCCAATGTGTGGTCTTCCCTTTTCCCTGTTGCCGCCAAAATGCAGAACGAGGGCTTACTGTCCAAATCAAAATGGTTGAGTGCATATTTTGTAGCCTTGGTCAGGTCGTTGTCATCCTGCTCTTTGATTTGGTGGAATATATGGGCATACTTTTCTTTCAGTTCTGGTGCAATAGAGTCACCATCGCCTATCACCGCTTCGGGTTCAACTCCTAATTTCAGCAAATCTTCCAGTGCACCATCACAGGCCACGATATGTTTTGCATTCTTCAGGATGTCTAAGATAATGGAGCTGGTGGGCACATCTCCTGCACCGAACACCACAACATCATATTTTGTTTGTATTTCGCTTAAATTTCTTTCTCTCATGCCATAGCCTCCCTCTCTTTTTTCATCATTCGTTTCCATTTGTAATAACCTGCTATGGCAATGATGGTGTAAAAGGTGTAGAGCCCAGCCGTGAATGGAATATTCTTATAGACATAAAGTCCAGCAAGCTCTACGTCAACGACTATCCATATCAGCCATTGTTCCAAATATTTCTTTGCCAGTGCCCACAACCCGATGAAGCTGAGTGAATTGCCAAAACTGTCAAGTACGGGAACCGTAGAGTTGGTAAACTTAGAGAGAATTAAATACAATGTACCCCAAAGCACTATGAAAACCAAAACAGAAGGCAGAACCAACTTCTTGGGGAAATGCGTGATTGGTATTTCCTCGTCATCGTTTCTTTTCTTTTTCCCAAACTTCCAATATAGGAATCCGTAAATGGCTGCGAGCGTGTAATAGATTTGCATGCCGAAGTCGGCATAGAGTCCGGCCTCATAATACACGAACGTATAGACCAATGGCATGATGATACCTGTCAGCCACAGCCAGATGCTGGCCTTGTATTCCTGATAGATGTATATCAGTCCGATGATAGTTCCTACTACATCTAATATTTGATAGGTGTCAAACATGTTGGAGATGATGAATTAGTTATGGTTGATAATGTTTTGAGTTTTTAAGTTTGGTGAGTTGAACCTTCACCTGTGCTGTTGGTGTTAGGCCTTTTATTTGAACTCACAAACTTAAAAACTCAAAACAATCAGATTAGAACTTCAACGTAATGTTACCCATCATGTTGAAACCGGCAGCAGGGATAAGTCCCAGCTGTGTGTACCTGTTCTCGTTGGGGTGACCGTCGGCATCGAGAATCGTACTGTACGCCCAGCCGCTGACCGCATAGTGTCGGTCGAACAAATTGTAGAGATTCACTCCAAAAATAATATTCTTTATACCGATGTTTTTCTTTGCCAGGTTCAAGTCATAGCTGACGTTGATGTTGCTCTGGCTAAAGCATGGCAACGAGCGTCCCTCCGTCTCGGTATTGTCGAGATACTGTCGGCTTACGAAATTGGTATGCCATATTGCCTGAAAGCCTTTGTAGTGGAGGTTAACGAAGCCGTTGAGAATCGCCGATGGTGAGAAAGCGAGCGTTGAATGGCTGTAGTGAATCTTGCGGTAAGTGTCTTCCCAGTTCTCACTTGCCATCTCGTCGAAGTCTTTGATGACATTCTTGCTCAATGCAGCGTTTCCTTCGAGTGTGAGCCATGCGAGCGGACTCCATCCTGCCTCAAACTCCGCGCCCATACGATAGCTTGAGCGAATGTTGGTGGTGAGGTTCTCGCCAATGTCGCTCTGTTCGCCTGTCTGTACAAACTGATTGATATAGTCCATGTAATAGAGGTTTACCCCAGCATACCAGTTTCTTCCCGTGAACTGATAGCCTGCTTCTATGTCCATGAGGCGTTCGGGTGAAGGTGCGGCATATTTTCCGTTGTCGGTGAAGTTGTTTCGCTCCGGCTCGCGGTTGGCATAGGCGATGGAAGCGTAGGTCTTGTGTCCGTTTCGGAAATAACTGATACCAGCTTTCGGATTGACGAAGTCGTAATGCTCGGCTATATTCAGCTCTTGATTCTTGTAAGTGCCGTTCGCTTTGTAGAATTTGTCGTTGTTGCCGGATGTCTTGTAATCTACGAAGCGATATTGTAGGTCGGCAAACACGTTCCAATAGTCGGCAAAGCGATAGTTTGCCTTGATGAAACCGCTGTAATCGAATTTCTTGGCATCCGAATTATAGTATTTGTAGTCTATGCCGTTGGGCCGATATTTGGCATCCGCCTCCTCGTTCTCGATGTAGGTGAGGAAGCCGAAGTGGTTGCCTCTGAACTGTTGGAGGTTCAATCCGCCAATAACATCCCAGTTCTCGTCCTTGTAATTCAGGTTATAGACTATGCCGTAAGTGTGTTGTGTAAGGCCTTTCTTGCGGACAAAGCTCGATTTCTTGACGAAGTTTCCGTCGTGATTGTAGAACACCAAGCCGAATTTCTCAAACTTATAGTTGGGGCGAAGCTGTTCGTAGTAGCCGAAACCGTAGGTGTAATGCAAGGCAACGTTGTGACTCCAGTGTGCCGATGGTTTCCATGCTGCCGACAGAATGTTGTGGTTTTGATAGAAATTGTCAGTTGTCTTGTCCCAATACGATCCGTTGCGCATTTTGAAACGTTCGGTCATGTAGTTCCCGTTGGCATCTGTGGCGAACGAGCCGTCAGCGTTGGTTACGATACGCTCGTAGAGCGAATTGTATTGCCCCAATCCTTTCTTGTAGAGGTCTTCGTAGGTGGTGATACCTGTTTGCTTTCCCCATGTGCCGTTGAAGAGGCTGAGGTCGTCGCTTCCCATGACTACACCGCTCCATGCCAGACCAGTTTTTTCGAAGTTTCCGATGTTCTTATAGCGAATTTGGAAGTTGTTTCCAATCCATGTCAGTCCGCCGTAGTATGAGCCCGACCGGCCCTGTGTGCCGTGGACGAATCCGTCGGTAGCCGTTTCGTGGTAGGCGCCGTCGAAGATGAGATGATTGAAGAGCAATCCCGTTGAGAAAGAGGCTCCGGCATTGTAAGTCTTGTATGAGCCGTATGAGCCTGTCAGCTCCAATGAGGGTTTGTATTGCGGTTGGGCAGTTGCCAGCGATATGGCGCCACCGAAAGCACCGTCGCCGTTGGTCGAAGTTCCGATACCGCGCTGAATCTGTACGCTTCCCAAGAGTGCAGCGTATGAGTTCATATTTGCCCAGAACACCGTCTGGTCCTCTGGAGAGTTCAGCGCCACTCCGTCAAGTGTAATATTGATGCGGCTTCCCGCTGCGCCACGTATGCGCATGGCCGAAGTTCCCGTTCCCAATCCGTTTTCGCCCCATGCCAGAATGCCTGGAGTTTGTGAGAACAGAAAAGGCAGTTCGCGCCCGTTCTTTGAAAAACTCTCTAACTCGGATTTTTTGATGTTGGCCACGGCATAAGGAGCGTTTTTCTGCGCACGCACACCTACTACCGTAACTTCTTGCAATTCCTGATTGGCTAAAGTATCAACATTTTGTGCTTTAAGTCCAGCTGCACTTGCCAATGCAACTGCCAACAAAACAACTTTTTTCATGTTTTTGCAGTTAATAAATATAACGTAAGGGGATTTTTCCTACGACAGCATTATCTGTATCAGGTTCATGGGTATATTCTCAGCCACACCCAACAAGGTGGGCACCCCCTTAGTTTTCATTTTGAAAACCACTGCAAAAGTACAACTTTCTCTTTAAACTGCCAAAAAATAGTGAAAATTCTGTAATTATTATAGACTTCTGCATGACTCCATTTGTAGATAAGTCGTCACTAATCATTTCTCGTTGTTCGGTTCTTAGCGCTCCCCAGAAAATCTCCGTTTTGCGATTGCTTAGCTTTCGTATTGTGAAACCTCACCTTTTGTTTTGCAATAGCTTAGCTTTTGTTTTGTCAAAGCTTAGCTCTTACTTGCGAATGGTTTACAAAATGAGACTAATATTTAATTCCAAATAAGTTGTTCGACTGCAAGTTCGCCACACTGTAACAACAATATAGCTTTCCGACTGATTTTAGGCTTGCAAGCATTTTCTCTGCCGTATTTTGCCTAGTTTACAGCATCTTCGGCAGAACGACAATCAATCAGCTCAGATTCACATAACCGAGTTTAGATTTAATTTATCAATTTGCCTGTGATGATATTAAAATCAAAACGACAAGGCAACGTAGGTACTGAAAACAGTTCCTGCGTTGCCTTATCATTTATCGTTATTCGTCTTTGGGTGAGCAGCGGAGTGTAAGCGTTTGGCTTAGCTCTCTCACGCTTCTCAACTTCCTTCACTCCTAACGAATACTATTTCTTTGGACAACCCGTCCAAGGCTTCAACTGCTTGAAGAAGTCGTTGCCCTTGTCGTCAACGAGAATGAAGGCAGGGAAGTCCTCCACATCAATTTTCCAAACGGCTTCCATACCGAGTTCAGGGTATTCCACACACTCGATGCTCTTGATGCTGCTCTGTGAAAGAACGGCCGCAACACCTCCGATAGTTCCGAGATAGAATCCTCCATGTTTCTTGCACGCTTCTGTAACGATATCAGTGCGGTTTCCCTTGGCAATCATGACAAGTGACCCACCATGTGCTTGGAACTCCTCTACGTATGGGTCCATGCGGTTGGCAGTCGTTGGACCCATAGAGCCGCAAGGCAATCCGTTTGGCGTTTTGGCTGGCCCAGCATACAGCACAGGATAATCCTTGAAATAACTTGGCAGTTCTTCGCCTGCGTCCAGTCGGGCCTTAAGTTTTGCGTGAGCAATGTCGCGTGCCACGATAATCGTACCCTTGAGGTTGACGCGTGTGGAAACGGGGTATTTTGTGAGCTCGGCCCTAACGGCATTAATCCCCTTGTTGAGGTCAATCTCCACACCCTTAGCCCCTTCGCCTGGTTTGCGGTATTCCTCTGGAATGAGTTCGCCCGGTGTGGTGTCCATCTTTTCCAACCATATACCGTCCTTGTTGATCTTACCCTTGATGTTTCGGTCGGCAGAGCATGAGACGCCCATACCTATAGGGCAGCTTGCACCGTGGCGTGGCAGACGAATGATGCGGATGTCGTGAGCTAAATACTTTCCACCGAACTGTGCTCCAAGACCTATCTTCTGCGCTTCCTTTAATATCTTCTCTTCCAAGTCGATATCGCGGAAAGCACGTCCCGTTTCGTCACCAGTGGTTGGGAGATTGTCGTAGTACTTGATGCTGCCAAGTTTCACCGTAAGTAAGTTTTTCTCTGCTGACGTACCGCCGATTACGAAGCAGATATGGTATGGAGGGCAGGCTGCTGTTCCGAGACTCTTCATCTTTTCAACAAGGAAAGGGACGAGTGTACCCTCGTTCTGGATGGTAGCCTTTGTCATTGGGTAGAAATAGGTCTTGTTAGCAGAACCACCCCCCTTGGCCACCATGACAAACTTGTATTCAGCTCCTTCTGTTGCCTCGATGTCAATCTGTGCGGGGAGATTGCACTTGGTGTTCACCTCGTCGTACATGTTTAGTGGCGCATTCTGCGAATAGCGGAGGTTCTCCTGTGTGAATGTGTTGAAAACACCACGGGCGAGGGCTTCCTCATCTTCGAATCCTGTCCACACCTGCTGCCCTTTCTCGCCGTGGATGATGGCTGTTCCGGTGTCTTGGCAGAAAGGAAGCACTCCCTTTGCGGCAGTTTCCGCATTACGGAGGAATTGCAAGGCGACATACTTGTCGTTTTCCGATGCGTCGTCGTCTTTCAGAATCTTGGCAACCTGCTCGTTATGGGCCCTACGTAGCAGAAACTCACAATCGTGGAATGCCTGCTGAGACAATAATGTAAGTGCCTCAGGGGTTACTTTAACAATCTCTTTTCCTTCGAAATTACCTACGGAGACACCTTCCTTGGATAGAAGGCGGTATTCCGTGTCATCCTTGCCCAACTGGAACATAGGAGCATATTTGAAATCCGTCATATAGAAAAATACCTAATACCAACTCTGTTCAGAAATAATTTCGTCACAGGGTCATGGTATTAGGATTTTATTAATTATTAAGTAATGTTTTTGTTCTCTTTGTTGCCATTGCCGATTCAGAATGGTTTGATTTGTCAGACTTTCAGAGTCGGCAACCTTATAGCTTAGTAACCGAATATCTCCTCGGTCGTCACGCGTCTGATTGGCGCAATTTTCTCCAACGACTTGATATCGAGTTCCTTCTCATTACCAAGAATGAGATACTTGAATGTTTTGTTGGCCATGTTAGCCTTCTCAAAATTGATGATGTCTTGGAGCTGAATCTTAGGAAGTTCATTGTAGATTTTCTCGCTCAAACTATAGTCGAGCCCCATCTTCTTTGCAGCCATGTAGGATGAGAGGATGGCAAACTTTGTCGTACGAGAGGAGGCAAGGCTCTTTGTGAGGCTTTGCTTGGCCAAGTCGAAGTTGGCCTGACGAACTGGAACGTTGTTCATCAGTTCGTTGAACTGTGCAATACAATCCATCATCTTGTCGTTCTGGGTGATGATGTAAGTGAAGAAACTTTCCTTGTCGCCGATTCTGTCAGGCATGCGATAGCGTGCATTTGCAGAATAGGCTAATGCTCTTGCTTCACGCATCTCTTGGAAGACAATGGCATTCATGCCCCCACCGAAATATTCGTTGAAGAGTGAAATCTTTGCAGCTTCATCGGCAGACCATTCCTTGTTTTCATTGTGGAACTGTACGAGATAGATGTTCTTTGCGTTGTAGGGTGCAATGAGTATTTCATTCTTAGGGGTAGTTTGCATTGTATAGCGTTTGCCCACTGGGATTGGTGTGAACTTCTTTGGAGTCTTAATGGTCTTTGTTATCAATTTGTCGAGCTCGTTCAATGTTGAAGGACCGTAGTAGAGCACTGTCTGCTTGTAGTTTTTCAGGTTCTTCAACGAATTGAGAAGCTTCTGTGGATCCATGTTCTTCAACTGTTCCTCGCTGAGGATGTTGCGGGTTGCATTGTACGGACCGTACATGCCGTAGTCGAACAGGGCGCTGAAGTTCTCGTCTTGATTAGCCTTATTGTCCTTGCGGTTCTTGATCATCAATTCTACTGCCTTGTTGTAGGCTTCTTTGTCAACCTTTGCGTTTTCAACAAAATTGTAGAGGAGAGACAAGGCTTGTGGAAGATTCTCATTCAAACCGCTCATTATCAAGTAGGTCTCATCCTTGCTCTGACCGAATGAATAATCGCAAGCGAGCTTATAAAATTCCTGCTTGATTTGTTCGTTGGTCATCTTGTCCGTTCCGAGATAATCAAGGTACATTGCGGCATAACCAGGGAGAAGGTCGCTTTCTACGCCAAAAGGAATCTCAAAATAAAGTGTGAAGAGATCATCCTGTGTGTTCTGCTTGTAAAGAACTGGCCATCCATTCTTTGTGGTAGCTTTTGTCAGATCTTTATTGAAGTCAATAAAAGAAGGCTGGATCGGTGCTACCTTGTGGTTGACAATCTCTTCCAAGAACGCAGAGCGCTTGTCATTATTGGTTGGGATAGGGGTAATTTTTGGTTTGTCAACCTTCTGTATCGTTGTGTCGGTTCCCTGAACCTTGTAGATTGCTGCATAGCCGTTGTCGAAGAAACGATTGGCAAAGCTGACGATGTCCGCCTTTGAGATTTTTGAAATACGATCAAGTTTGCCAGTTACTTGTTTCCAATCAACATCGTTGATAAAGGCATCTACGAATGATTTTGCCCTGAATTGGTTTTTATCGAGGCTCTTATAGTATCTGCGTTTGTAGTTGTTGATAACAGAGGGCAATAGGTCGTCGGAGAATTCACCTTTCTTGAGTTTGTCAATCTCGCTCAGCAGCAAGTCGCGGACTTCCTGTAAAGTTTGCCCTTTCTTGGGCATACCCAAAGCAATGAACATTGAATAGTCATGAAGGTCTTCAAAGCCTGCACCTGCAGACAGGACTTTCATCTTCTGATTGAGGTTCAAGTCGTAAAGACCAGCACGACCATTGCTAAGCAAATCGCTGATAATACTTAAGGTGTCGCTCTGCAAACTGTTGCCCTTCTTAGCTCTCCAACCAAGATAAAGCATCTCGGCCTCTTGACCGATGATTGTTGTATCGACAGGAGCTGTGAACTTAGGTTGTGGTCCGTACTGTGGAGCGCTGAGGTTTTCGTCCTTTTTCCAATTGCCGAAGTATTTCTCAATTGTTGCAACGGCCTGGTCAGGGTCAAGATCGCCAGAGAGACAGATTGCCACATTATTAGGCACGTAATAGCGTTTGTAATACTTCATGATATTGGTGATTGAAGGATTCTTCAGGTGATCACCTCTACCGATGGTCGTCTGTGTGCCATAAGGGTGGTTGGGAAAGAGTTTGGCCATTAAACCTGTAAAGAGCTTACGGCTGTCGCTTGTCAATCCCATGTTGTATTCTTCGTAAACAGCTTCCAACTCTGTGTGGAATCCGCGGACTACTAAGTTTTGGAAACGGTCGCCCTGAACCTTAGCCCAAGATTCCATTTCATTGCTTGGAATGTTCTCCACATAACAAGTTACATCATTTGACGTGTAAGCATTGGTTCCCTGGCTGCCAATGGCCGCCATGAGCTTGTCATACTCATTGGGAATGTTGTATTTTGCTGCCAGTTGTGAGACGGAGTCAATCTTTGCATACCAAATCTTGCGCTTGGCGGGATCGGTTATGTGGCGATATTCCTCGTAAAGATTCTCAATCTGTTTGAGATAAGGACGTTCTGCCTCCATGTTGGATGTTCCGAACTTTTCCGTTCCCTTGAACATGATGTGCTCAAGGTAGTGAGCCAGACCCGTTGTTTCAGCTGGGTCGTTACGGCTACCCGTACGAACGGCAATGTAAGTTTGGATACGTGGTTTCTCTTTGTTTACGCTCAGGTAAATCTTAAGACCATTTTTTAGTGTGTAGATGCGTGTCTTCATTGGATCGTTTGGCACGCTCTCGTAGGAGTAAGACTGTGCTCTCACCCCCACTACGCTGAGTAGAAAGAGCAAGGCCACTCCACATTTTCCTAAAGATAGGTTTTTCAACATAATATTATATTTAGTATTAAACTTTGCTCAATGCATCCACATGATTTGAAATGTTTTGATGTGGGTTGAGACATTTATTCTTCAAAATCTATTTCGTGGTCGAGATTGTTCACAAAGGCTGTGAATACTCCTTCCTCAACATCGCCCATGGCGTATTCTTTTTCAGCATCCTTGCGGATTTCTGCAATCCATGCACGGCGAGCCTCGATATAGTCTCTCTTGATACGGGCATCGTCCTCTTCCGTAATCTCCTTGATTCCATAGTAATCAAGTATCAAACGATAAGTCCAAGCCCACTGATATTTGCGATAGTTGTCGTTAATGACTGTGAAACGGTCGATGACATCTTGTATTGTTTCAATTTCTCCGTTCTTGATATCCTCAATCAGTCTCTGTTCCTCGGACTCTGGAAGAAGAAGTCCTGAGAGATCATTCCATTTTCCAAGTCCAACCTGTGTTTCTGGTTTACCGAAAAATCCCCATTTGTGCGCTCGCTTCAATACGGCACCCATGTAAATTTTCAAGGCTATATCGTAAAATTTTATTCCTTTGTGGAGGCTTGAGGCATTGATGACATACTCATGATAAATATAAGAGGAAACATTCTCTCCACTTGCCTGAAGCAGATTCTCAAGTATTTTCTTGCCACGGATAATCTCTCCGACTGAGAATGGCGATAGCCAGTCGAAGTTGACGATGCTTTTTTGTGACTCCTGCGGACGCATGTCGCGCTTGGGCCACTTCCGGATGTCACGGTAGAGGCCTACTGTGGTGATGTTTCGTCCTGGAACGAGGAACATTGTGTCGCCACTTGCTATCAGATAGGAGAATGGAAGTGCCTGTGTGTTGGGGTGGTGCATCAACTTTCCGAAACAAACAGAGAACGTTCCTATTGTGGCGGGCATCAGGATGTGGCCGCAGAAAGCAGCACATGCCTCACCATTGGCCATAAACGAATTGGCGAAAAATACGCTCTGTGAGGCTGTGAAACCATTTGAAATCTGACAGGCTTCGCCTACGAAACAATCTTGCATCTTCACACTGTTGATGATACTTGATCCGTCGCTGATGATGGAATTTTCGCAAATGACCCCCGTTCCGATATATACGCTGGCATGCTCGGAGCTGAGAATTGTACAGTCACTTAGTCTGCTTGCGCCTGATATCTCACAATCATCCTGAATGACAGTGTTTGTAATTTCCTTGGTGTTTACAATCTTCACGTTATTTCCGATGGTACCTCTGTCGGGATTTGTGCGTGTCAACTCTTCCGAAATCAGTCTGCGAATGGCATTCTTGAGATCTTTGTCCTTAAAATGCTTGACCATGAAGGCCGCAAACTGGCTATTGAGATCGTGAAAGAGGATGATGTTTCCGTCACCTACTTCATTGAGCACGGCAATAATGTTGCCCTCTCCATAGGTTGCCCCCTCTGTTGTTTCCATTACGGAAATATTGGTGATGATGCAGTCATCGCCGATTGTATAGTTATTGATGTAATTCCCAACTTTTTCAATCAGACAATTGTTGCCTACCGAAACATTTCTCAGGGTTGCATCGTTGATTCCTGAATGTTTGACGAAATCTTTTGTTACCTCTACATTCTTCTCAAATCTGCCAAGGCGAATGTCTCCATAGAACATCACCCGGTGGAAAAATTTAGGTTGAAAGCCTTCCTCCACTACTTCAACGCGTGCCCAGTCCTCGGCCCAGCAATTGTTATTCTCGAAGATCTGTATTTCGTATTCTGTTAATGGTCTGTATGTCATAAAATGAAATTATCTGATTTGTTTTGATTCTCAATTGATGTCGATGTCGTAAAGGAAGTCGTTGTAAGGGTATTTGCGTACGTGCTGTTCGCGTACCTTTTTATACAGAATGTTTCTGAACTCATCAATGTTCTCCTTGTTTTTGGCTGATATGAAGAGACAATCTTCCGGCATCTTTGCCATCCATGTCCGTTTCAGCTCATCAAGCGATACATTCTCCTTGGTCGCAGGAGTCAAGTCGTCGATATCCTTCTCCTCCCATTGGTAATTGTCAATCTTGTTGAAGATTATCATCAATGGCTTGTCTGAGCAATCCAAATCTTTCAATGTCTCGTTGACAATCTGAACTTGTTCTTCAAAGTCGGGATGTGAGATGTCAACAACATGCAAAAGCAAGTCGGCCTCTCTCACCTCGTCCAGTGTGGATTTGAAAGAATCGACCAAGTCGGTTGGCAGTTTACGGATGAAGCCAACAGTATCGGCCAAAAGGAATGGCAGATTTTCCAAAACAACCTTACGGACTGTGGTATCGAGTGTGGCAAAAAGTTTATTCTCTGCAAACACCTCGCTCTTAGCCAGAAGGTTCATGATGGTTGATTTTCCGACATTGGTATATCCCACCAAGGCCACACGAACCATGCGGCCACGATTTTTGCGTTGTGTCACCTTCTGCTTGTCGATTTCCAATAATCTTTGTTTGAGCAACGACATGCGTTGAAGGATGATACGGCGGTCCATTTCCAACTGCGTCTCACCAGGACCACGGAGTCCCACTGATCCTTTCCCACCGCCAGAGCCAGAACCGCCACCTTGTCGCTCAAGGTGAGTCCACAGACGCTGCAACCGTGGTAGCATATATCTGTATTGTGCCAATTCCACCTGTGTCTTGGCGTTGGCTGTCTGTGCGCGCATGGCGAATATGTCGAGAATCAGAGATGTGCGATCCAATATCTTTACCCCTAATTCCTTCTCTATGTTCCTAAGCTGTTTGGCTGAAAGCTCATCGTCGAATATGACCATTCCCACGGGCTCGTCCTCGTCTTCCTTCTGACTAATATATTCTTTGATTTCCTCCAGTTTTCCCTTACCCACGTATGTGGTCATGTTTGGTCCACCCGAACGTTGGGTAAATCGTTTGACAGTCACGGCTCCCGCAGTGTCTGCCAGAAATTCAAGTTCGTCAAGATATTCCTTGGTCTTGGCTTCGTTTTGCTCTTGGGTAATCAGTCCCACAAGCACAGCTGTCTCTGCCTTCGCCTCAGATATAACAAATTCCTTCATTCAAATAGGACTATATAAATTATTGTTGGTTGCAAAGTTACTAAAAAGTTAAGAGTTGCTACGAGAGAGACATGAAGATTTTGAATCCGAATTGTTATTTTTTATAAATAATCTCCCCTACGTATGAATGTTTTTAATGGATTGTCTTACATTTGTAGTCTAAAAGTGTTTATTTGTAATATTATGTATCAATAAGATAATGAGATTAATTATTCAGAAGAATTATGATTTGTTGTCAAAATGGGCAGCCAATCATGTGATAAAGCGAATCAACGATGCAAAGCCAACTTCCGCAAAACCATTTGTTTTAGGCTTACCGACAGGCTCTTCTCCGGAGGGAATGTATGCCGAGCTTGTGAAAGCAAACAAAGAGGGAAGGATAAGTTTTAAGAATGTTGTGACATTCAACATGGATGAGTATGTGGGACTTGCCGAGAACCACCCTGAAAGTTATCGTTCGTTCATGGCGCGTAATCTGTTCGACCATGTTGATATTCCACGTGAGAATATTCATATTTTAAACGGAAATGCGAAAGATTTGAAGGTTGAGTGTGAAAACTACGAGAGGATGATTCGTGAGGCTGGAGGTATCGACTTGTTTGTAGGAGGCATAGGCCCCGACGGACACATCGCGTTCAACGAGCCGGGATCAAGTCTGACCAGCAGGACCCGTGAAAAGAAGTTGATCAACGACACCATCATTGCCAACTCCCGCTTCTTCGACAACGATGTAAACAAAGTGCCAAAGTATGCGCTTACCGTTGGCGTGGGCACAGTGATGGATGCGCGTGAGGTGATGATTCTTGTCAATGGACACCACAAGGCCCGCGCCTTACAGGCAGCTGTTGAGGGCGCGGTTTCGTCTTGGTGGACCATCTCTGCGTTGCAGATGCACGAGCATGGTATTATCGTGGCCGACGATCTTGCCTGTGACGAGCTGAAAGTTGCTACTTACCGTTACTTCAAGGAGAAAGAAAAAGATAACCTCTAATAGTAGATTATCGTGTCGTTGTTAGGCTGAAGTTAAGATAAAGAAAAGTTGAATGGTTAGAAAGTGACAATGTAAGTTGCTGCTTTCTAACCTTTTTTATACCTTTGCATCAATCTAAAGGTTTATGAAACTAATAACGTTATTGAAGAAATGGACACTCCCCATGGCAATGCTGTGTGGTGTGACGGCTTATCTCATTTTTGCATTTGTTCCTTTTTTAGAGCCGGCAGCAGTTTTCTTCTCTCCGATATTGGACATGATTCTTCCGTTGTTCATGTTCTTGATTCTCTATGTTACGTTTTGCAAGGTCGATTTCCGCAAGCTCGTTCCTGTCGGGTGGCATTTATGGGTTGGGGTCTTTCAGTTGCTTTTTGTCGCCATCATCGTTGGGGCTATTCTTGTCTTTGAAGTTAAAGGCAATGGCTTGATACTTCTTGAGTCGATTTTGGCCTGCATCATAGGCCCTTGCGCAGCTGCAGCCGCTGTCGTCACACTGAAACTGGGGGGCAGTTTGGAGGAGATGACCACCTATATATTCCTTTCTAATTTCCTCTGTGCTGCGCTCATACCGATTTGTTTCCCACTGATTGAGCCAGGAAATGGCATGGGATTCATGGCCTCGTTCCTGCTGATACTCTATAAAGTCTGTGTCATTTTGGTTGTTCCGATGCTGCTGGCTTATATTACCAAACACTTCAAACCCTTGCACAGATTCTATGAGTGGCTGATTGGTGTGAGGGACTTGAGCTTCTATCTCTGGGGATGTTCGCTCACTATCGTCACTGGCACAACGATGAAGAACATTGTGCATGCTGATGCTGGTGTGCCCTTTCTGATTCTGATAGCTGCACTCGGATTTCTTGTCTGTGTTCTTCAGTTTGCTGTAGGCCGTTACATAGGTCATTTCTTTAAAAGCACAGTCAATGCCGGACAGTCGCTTGGACAGAAAAACACCGCCTTTGCCATTTGGATAGCCTATACTTACCTTAACCCACTGGCATCTGTTGGACCGGGCTGCTATATCTTATGGCAGAATCTTATCAACAGCGTTGAGATATGGTATTATGGCAAGCATGTCTCTGCCGATCAAGAGAAATCAGTCTGAATAGGTAGCGAGATTTGTCAAAATAATTTGCTGTTCGTTTTACTGAGGATTGGCTTTTGACGCATGAAAGGTGACCTTTCACAGCCTCATAGGTCATCTATCGCAAGGCAATAGATGACCTATGAGTTGGTAATTTGTATATAGTTGAAAATAAGTAAATTACAGATATCTAAAGCAAGTCTTGTTTGTAAAGTTTTTTCCGCATGCCGTCAAACTCCGCCTTTGTTGATAATGGCATTCCGGCATTCCTCCATCAACCATTTAGGAGTGCTTGTCGCTCCGCAGATTCCCACCGTCTTAACATCTCTGAACCATGACATGTCGATTTCTTCGGCACTCTCAATCTGATGAGAATTGGGGTTGACACTAAGACATTCGTGGAAAAGAACCTTGCCGTTGGAGCTTTTGCGCCCTGCAACAAACAGTATCAGGTCGTGACGGGCGGCAAACGATGAAATGTTCGGCATGCGGTTGGCAACTTGTCGGCAAATGGTGTCGAAGCTACGGAACGTCGCTTTTGGTGAAATGTGCTCTTGAATGTATTCTATGATCTTGTGGAACTCGTCCAGGCTCTTTGTCGTCTGCGAGTAGAGGTAGATGTCATGCGAGAAGTCAAGTTGCTTGACATCCTCGAACTTTTCGATAACGATGGCCTCGCTGTGGGTTTGGCCTACAAGTCCGAGAACTTCGGCATGGCCAGGCTTGCCGAAAATGACGATAGAGGCTTTTCTGCCATCCTCCTTCCGTAATAGGGAAGGGCAGCCGGCTTGCTCTTTCTTTTCGGCTATGCTCTCTTGAGGTGATGGGGTGGGGCTGATGTTTCTTCTCTTTTCATACTGGTTCTTGATTCTTCGTTGCAGCGCCAGAACCACAGGACAGGTGGCATCGATAATCTCTATGTGGTTGCGCTTGGCCAGCTCGTATGTTTCGGGTGGTTCTCCGTGGGCTCGTAGGAGCACGGTGACATTGTGGAGTTGGCTGAGTTGCTCGTGATTGATGGTAATCAACCCCTTCTCTGTCAATCGCTCCACTTCCATACTGTTATGCACGATGTCGCCCAAACAATATAGTTTTGTACCCTTTTCCAATTCTTCTTCTGCTTTCTTGATGGCGGTAGTCACTCCGAAGCAGAAGCCGCTTCCATCGTCTATTTCTATTTGAAGCATAGTTTAATTGTCATTGAAGTCCCAGGGAACTGCGTGTCCTCTGTGCTGGAAACTTGTTCATGGCGCTCCCGTTGTAGCCTCCTTTATCCAATCTGTCGTTCGACGTGTGGCAAGGTAGGCGTTTGTAGGGCCTTTTCATTCATATTCCAGCCGTGGGGCATCCATTTCCCTGCGACTCCATCTTTGTAGGTCTTATTCTTTAACAGTCACTACGGCCGCTCTCGCTCTGCCAGAATACTCCGGAGCGTAGGCACATTGTGCCGTGCAGGTTCCTGTCTGGTAAGAGCCGACACGGTCGATGAAATACTCTGTTTCAACAATGTGAGTACCTTTTGCCATGCGGTCAAAGTAATAGTTCGTCGTATAATCTTTGGGTGCGATGTAATACCCGCCCCACTGATATCCGCTTAATTGCCTTGTGGGTTCAAGACATGCGGCGCGTTTGTCGATTACCTGAACGAAGTCGTAGTCGCGGTCGGCAGTTATGGTCAGGCGGACGAGTACTTTGTCGCCCACTTTCAGTTCGTTGGCTCCCGTTTTCTTGTCATCCACAGTGACAGGAATGAGCTCTCGCTTGACCTTCAGTTCTGAGTTGGAGGCCTGAATGTCGGTAACTGGCTGGAAGAACTGCGCATAGACGGTTCCCCAGCTCGTTCCCGTGCTCGATTTCTCGGCTGTGAATGAGCTGACAGGCTTGCGGTCGGAATCGGTCGCTCCGCCGTTGACTATCACTGGCTTGCTTACTTTTACATATCCCATGCCAGCTGTTGCCTTTGGAGTTTCAATCTGCTTTCCATCCAGTTTCAAGACGGTCGCCTCTCCGTTGTCCATTGTCCAGTTTCCGTTGCTCATGAATGCCCAAATAGCATTCACCGAATTGATTGGAGTGTCCCAAGACTGGGTACGTTTCGACTGTAAGAGCCAGCGTTGCATCTCCTGAACGGTCTGAATATCTTTCGGAACGATGGTCTTGAAAGCCTCAATGGCGGCCACTTCCGTTGGAATCTTGTAGTCGTACCAGCTGTAAGCCTTCTTCGTGTCGAAGTATCTGCCTTTTTCTTCAGTGTAAACTGTATATTCCTTGATGCTTTGTAGGTATTCCTTGGCCTTCACCGACTGTCCGTATTGTTGGAGGATGACTGCCGTATTTGCCTTGCCGTAAATAGTAAGGTCAACGGGCTTTTTCGCCAGCAGATTGATGAGATAGGTTATGTCGGGCGTTGTCGGACGTTTGGCCAACGCATTGCTGTAGAGATAGTCACACAGTGCATCGGATGGGAAGAGGTTCTTGTGCCCATTCTTTTCAAGTCTCTTCAACTCCAGCACACGTTCTGCGACTTCCTTGTCAAGGAATCGGAAGGCGCTGGTGAGCAGACCCTGTGTCTGTTGGTCGCTACTGCCCATGAGAACATTGAGGCGCGTGAGTGTCTTCACAATCTCAACCGTCATGTATAAGCTGCCTCTCATGCCTTGCCACCACGAGAAAGAACCGTCTGGATTCTGAAGTTTCTTCAGACTGTTCAGCGATGTGGTGAGATTGTTGCGCAGCTGATTCTCGTCGAAATATCGAATCATCATCTGCTTTTGCTCACTTTCATTCTCTGCATCCATCACCCAAGGGGTCTCATTCAACACGAGTTCTTTCAGGTCTTGGTTCTTCTCCAGTGCCGACATCATTGATGTTTCGTTGCCGGTTTCCGAGCGCCATTTGTCAATGGTTTGCTTAATCTTCGGCGAAACCTTCAGAATCTTGTTGGCAAGGTTATTGGCATAGTAAGCCGCAACCAAGCTAATGGCATTCTTTTCATTTGGATCAGCCACGTATGGCAGAGCTTGTATCATCAACCAGTTAGGATTGTTGGTGTATTCGATTGTCAGCCGCTGGTCGGTGGTGTTCTTTGGGAAGAGTTTAGTCAGGTCAACACGCTTAGTTCCTGCTTCATTCTGAGTGAAAGGATAGGTGTTGATGACATATTCTCTATTCGGAAGTACTGAAAGATATTGCTGTTCGCCGTCAGAATAGTCAGCTCCCTTTGCGAAAATACGAACGATGAGCAGTGATTGGTCAGCGGTCAGCTTTCGGCTATTGTTCTCTGACAACACATCAGCCAAGGTGAATACGGCAGATGATGAGCCCTTTGGCTCAAGTACATAATCTTTACTGTCGCTATATAATACCTTTTCTGTGGCTGGGTCTATGATTTCGATAGTCGCTGTGCCATTGACTTGCTTGTCAGAGGTGTTGAAAATACGAGTGGCAACTGTGGCCTTGTCGCCCATACGTACGAAACGGGGCATGTTTGGCTGAACCATGACGGTCTTTTGTGCTACGATTTCGCTTTGAATCATTCCCGTATTGATGTCCTTGTCGTGAGCGATTCCCATGAAATGCCATGTTGTCAGGCTCTCTGGAAGTTTGAACTTCATACTCACATTGCCATCGTTGTCGGTCTCTAAGCGTGGGTAGAAGAAAGCCGTCTCATTGAGATTCTCTCTCAACTGTACGTTGCCGGCTTGCGATTCCTTTGGTCTCTCACCGCCTCCGGCCACTCCCTCTTCTTCATCTTTCACCATATTATCTTGTTTGATGACCGGTGCCGTGAATTTCAGTGAGCTTCTGTTTTCCTTCGCTGACTCATTTTTAGCCTTTGACTGAACAGCTGCATTCATTGTCATAAGGACGGGCTCTCTTCCGTAAGCACTCAACCCCCGAATCATAATGTTCGGCCTTCCAAAGCTGCCTATGAACCTACCATCGAAGCCAGAAAAGTAGAGATTCATATCGTTTAGTGATTTAAATGGCTTGAGATAACCCATTGTAAGTGGATATGTCGTGATGCCTTCCCAATGCGCATAAGGCAATGGGCTTGAGAATGTGGGCTTTAAAGTCCACGTATGTGCCAAAATTTGGTCAAGACTCTTGTCGTACAAGGTTGCCATTAGTTGGGCCTTTGCTGCCTTTCCATCCTGATTCTGTATGGTAAGTATCCATTCTTCGTCTTGTCCTGGAACAAGACGATCGCGGAATGTCTTCCATTTCACCATCAGTTGCTTGTCGGGTTGTGGGCGTTCAATTCTTGTTCTGTGACTGTAGAACTCTCCTTCCTTCACCCATGCAAAGGTCAGTGTCAGTCCATAACCATATTCTTCCTTATAGGCAAACTTGCGGGTGGTTATGGCATTGCTTTGGTCGATTGCACCAGTTTCGATGATTTTATTACCCGAATAGATGGAATAGACGATGTGTTGGTCCTCGTCGCTTGAGCCAATCTGAATGTAAACAGGCTTTCCGTCTCGTGGGAACTGGCTTGAACTCTGATAGAACCAGTCGTGTGTCTCCGTTACAGGTTGCTTGTCATCCATTGAGAAAACAACAAACTCCTGATCCAAGGTGTCGGTTCCACAGATGGCATGTAACTGATAATGTCCTGATTTCATTGGCTTCAGCTTCACAGGCTCATTGGCGGCTGCCGTTCTATAATTGTTGAATGTCTGATAGTTCTTCTGATAAGGTGCGATGGCATAGCGAACTTGTCCGTCGATAGGCTTACCAGCAGCATTCAGGTATGAGAACGTAATTTCTTTCAGGCTGTCTCGCAATGCCTTGTCAGGCATATTACTTGCAAAGGCCGTTGCCTTCGTACCCAAAGGCAAAGATATCAACCCCTCACGCGTCTCTCCTGCAACATCTGTTACTTTGGCTTCAACGTTGAAATTATAGAACTGAGCGGGACGATAGTAACGGAATCTGCGTGCATTCTTGTTTTCTTTAGGGAAAATGAACGGCAAACTGATTTCAAATTCACCCTTATCGTCGGTAGTCACCTCACCACTTGTGAGTTGTTCGTTTGAGTTTTCGCTGCTCCACCACCATAAAGCCATGCGGCGGTTGATGGAATATTCTACCTTTGCTCCCTGAACCGGGACTCCCGAATAGCTTTTTGCTCGCCCTTTTACCTTGATAGTGTCGCCAACCGCATACTTCTTCTCATATTTATCGAACTCAACCTCGAAAGTGGGACGCTTGTACTCCTCAACATTGAAGAACGTTGAACCGTTGTTGCCATAACGAGCGATAATCGAGAATCTGCCAGTCAATCCACTTTTGGGCAGCTCAAAGTCGGCAGTTGCTGTACCAAAATCATCGGTTGTCACCTCTTTTGAAGCCACTTCCTTATAGTTGGCATCGCGAAGTTGCAAGGTAACGGTATGATTGGCTTTTGCCTTGGTTTCCAATTTTTTTGAGTTCTTGGAATAAATGATGACAGAAGCGTGAACGGTTTGCCCCGGACGATAAATGCTTCTGTCGGTAAACACGTTGCAAATATCCTGAAGTCGCTCATCATCACCATAGTTAAAGCTTGTCCATAGACTTGTACTTGGACAGGCTTTGTCTTTGTTCGTAAAGGCAAAGACATCGTCTGGGCTATATTTGTCATAGGTATAGAACGCCTCCCCATTCTTGTTGGTTGTCAAGATCTTAGCGCTTTTTCTCACTCCATATCTTGGTGCGAACGATAACCTTATGTTTGCGTTTGCTATCGGTTGTCCAGTTGTGGAGTTCACCACAACATACCGAATCTTATTGTTGGGCTGTTCCTCATACATCAGGAATATATCAGTCACATAATACAATTCATATTGTGGCTTGATGCCAGCTGACGATGATGAATATTCCAGCAAATAGACACCCGTTGGGAGTTTTGGCAATTGTATGGAATCCTCGACGATCTCATAAGGCTTGTTTCCGCCGTATTTTCGGCTAAACTTTTGGACCGTGGACATAATTCTTGCAGCTTTTATTCGCTCAAGATGTCTTGCGTTGTCAACGTCGAAATCGTTGTTGCCATCTAAGCTTGTGCGAGTGACAGTGAGGGTCAAGTCATTGATATTTCTTATTTTAATATCGTTGATCATTACTCCCTTAGCGGGACGACCTATACCGGAATTCATAGTTGCGTCGAACATCGGTGCTGTCAACTTGCTGCGTTGGTTGCGCAGATAGTTTGTTCCCTCCCATGTTCCCCAACGTTTCAGTGCATTGTCGATGAAGTCAATTTTGTCTTTTGCCTTGACATTCTCATCGTTTTCCATCAACATGTATTTCTTTACTGCCACCTCTCCGCACACGGGAAGGTCGCCATAAAGGTTTATAAGCGAATCCACCTTGGCGTGATTGTAGTCATCTTCAAGGTTCATCACTGCAGAATAGCATGCTGCCTCACGATTTCCCACGGAACTGTAATACTTGTCCAGCACGTCATATCGTTCGGTTTCGATACCGATAACATGCAAGAGGTCATTTTTAAAGATGGCGTCATCCTTTCCTTTATATATTAGGGGTGCGTATTCAGTGGACTGATGCTTTGCCAAAAGTTCGGCATTGGCGATGGCTTTGTCGAAATAGGGCTTCAGCTCGTCAGGATCTGTGTCATCAGATTGAAGGAGTCGGCCTATTGCGCAGTTATAGACGGCGGCAAGCACCTTGTCTTTCTGCTCCGCCTCGGCAGCGAGTCTCTGTAGTCTGGTCTTTTGTGGAGCGACCGAGTCTGGCGAAATCTGTGTCCAAAGGCCAGATGTCATCAGTTCCGCCGCCAGCAAATTGCCATACGACTTTTCTTTTTGCGCTTTATTTACAATCTTTTTCAAAACGTCAATCTGTGTCTTTGGCAAGTCTTTCCGACTGGCTTCATCCACTTGTTTCCAAAGAGCACCATAGCTTTGCGCCCACATTCCGAAAGGTGCCATAAGCGTCATTATTAGAATAGTTAATAGTTTTTTCATATCTTCAATTAAACAAGTAATATGCAAATATACTTATTTTATGTGTAAAATGGTGCTAAAGTAGTTTTTTGATAATATAATATTATGTTTTTTAAGACAGATTCAGTATCTTTGTGCAAGATCTGTATCATCTTACCAGTCGAATCGGGCAAGGTTCAACCATAAATTCCGTAGCAGCCACTGACTCTTGACGTCATTCTTATGGTCGATACAACAACATTATTACAATTTTCAAAAAAACAATAATCTATGAACATCGTCAATATCGCATTAATCGTACTCACAGTAATCGTCATTATTTGGCTGGCGAGGAAGACAAAGGTTGCCAAAACCGACAATCCCGTTCCTGTAGTGCCTGCACAGTTCAAGGCATTGACGCTGTCTGACGTGGAGGGCACGTTTGTTGACGGCGGGTTGATTTGTAGGGCTGGATTCCTTCACTACGATTTCAGCAGTGTACTCCCTGTTGACGAGGGGCAGGAAGGCTTGTTCGTTGGGTATGCCAAAGCCGATAGTCAGCACGATGCCCGCATCTGTGTGTTCGATGACACACAGGAACTTAGGGGATATGTGAATGGTCAAACTGAGCTTTATCAGCAGTTGCTTAACGAACGTAAGTCTTCGGTTTACGGGTTTGTAAGAAAAGTAGGCGATGACAAATTTGTCGGTGAGGTTTGTATAAGGGTAAGATGAGCAATCGCTTAGATTTGCATTGTTTTTTGAAGTGTCAAGAGCCGAACGAATATTGACTTTGATTAGCGAAAAATCTTTACAAACACTCCCAAGATACGACGTTTAAATCTATCAACCTGTGCTTTGGTTTCAAATAGGCTAATTTTAAGTGACTGCCTAAATACTTGTCAGGTAGCGGTTTAAATAATATGCCTGTTTTGACGATTCGAAATCCTTTAGTAATAGCTAAGCTTTCGATTACTGAAAACTATGATTTTTACGCTTAATACCTTAGCTATTGAGCGACGAAAGGTATGCTTTTGAGCTGTAATTGCTAAACTTTAGTCATCAAAGGCTTGAAAAACTGCATTTGGTTTGCTTTTCAATCAAACATCCAACTCTATTTCATCACTTTAAGAAGCGTTAATTCCGGGATTTTATTTTTACATTTTCCATCTGATGTAAGTTCTTGAATCGTCATATAGTCATATATTTGCGACAAAATGACAGTGTGGTTTGTTGGGCATGAAGTTTGAGCAATAGAAATCAGAAAATAAATGAAATAGAGTTCGTAACCATTGAAAGATAATGGCTATGAACTGTGAAAGGAGATTTGATTATGACATTCGACAAATTTACAATTAAAGCACAGGAAGCTATTCAGAGCGCAGTGAACACCGCGCAGCGCAACGGACAGCAGACAATAGAGCCAGTCCATATTCTGGCTGGTGTGATGGATAAAGGAAAAGATGTGGTGAACTATGTCTTTCAGAAACTCGGAATGAACAGCCAGATGGTAGAAACGGCCGTTCAGAACGAAATCAATCATTTGCCCAAGGTTTCGGGAGGCGAGCCTTATTTCTCACCCGAAGCCAACAAGGTGATGCAGCGGACGCTCGACATCTCTCAGAAATTGGGCGACGAATTTGTCAGCATCGAACCATTGTTACTGGCATTGCTCAACGTAAACTCAACGGCAAGCAGACTTCTGAAGGATGCTGGGTGTACAGAAAAGGACTTGAAGGCAGCCATCAACGATTTACGACAGGGACAGAAAGTACAGTCGCAAAGTGGTGATGAGAACTATCAGGCACTTAAAAAGTATGCTCGGAACCTCGTGGAAGATGCCCGTGCCGGTAAGCTCGATCCAGTGATTGGGCGCGATGAGGAAATCAGGCGCGTGCTGCAGATTCTCTCTCGCCGTACGAAGAACAACCCGATATTGATTGGTGAGCCAGGTACGGGTAAGACTGCAATCGCCGAAGGACTCGCAGGACGTATCGTCAGGGGCGATGTTCCTGAAAACCTGAAGAACAAACAGCTCTACTCTCTTGATATGGGTGCGCTGCTTGCAGGGGCGAAATACAAGGGTGAGTTCGAGGAACGCTTGAAAAGCGTCATCAAAGAGGTGACCAGTTCCGACGGAAACATCATCCTTTTCATCGACGAGATTCACACATTGGTGGGCGCTGGTGGAGGTGAGGGCGCCATGGACGCAGCAAATATCCTCAAACCCGCACTGGCGAGAGGCGAGTTGCGTGCCATCGGTGCGACAACGCTCAACGAATATCAGAAATACTTCGAGAAAGACAAAGCGTTGGAGCGTCGTTTCCAGACCGTTATGGTGGATGAGCCGAGCGAACTCGATGCCATCTCAATTCTTCGTGGACTAAAGGAACGCTATGAGAACCACCACAAGGTTCGTATTCAGGACGATGCGTGCATCGCAGCCGTACAGCTTTCGGAGCGTTACATATCCGATCGTTTCCTCCCTGATAAGGCAATCGACTTGATGGATGAGGCAGCGGCGAAGTTACGTATGGAGCGAGACTCTGTTCCGGAGGAATTGGACGAGATAAGCCGCCGTTTGAAACAATTGGAGATTGAGCGTGAGGCCATCAAACGTGAGAATGACGCCGAGAAGATAGCCCAGTTGGACAAGGAAATCGCTGACTTGAAAGATCAAGAACGGAGCTTCCGTGCAAAATGGGAAGGTGAAAAAGCCCTCGTCAATAAGATTCAACAGGACAAACAGGAGATGGAGAATCTCAAATACGAGGCTGAACGTGCAGAAAGGGAAGGCAATTACGAGCGGGTGGCTGAAATTCGGTACTCCCGATTGAAGGAACTCAACGACGATATTGCCAAAATCCAGTTGCAATTACAGGCTACCCAAGGCGGACAGGCCATGATTCGCGAGGAAGTGACGGCTGATGATATCGCCGAGGTGGTGAGCCGTTGGACTGGCATACCTGTGACCAAGATGCTGCAGAGCGACCGTGAGAAGTTGCTGCATCTGGAAGATGAACTTCACAAGAGGGTCATCGGACAGGATGAGGCCATCACTGCCGTTGCCAATGCTGTGCGTCGTTCGCGCGCTGGTCTGCAAGACCCGAAGAAACCCATCGCCTCGTTCATCTTCCTTGGTACGACTGGTACGGGTAAAACCGAGCTGGCAAAGGCATTGGCCGACTATCTGTTCAACGATGAGACAATGATGACCCGTATCGACATGAGCGAGTATCAGGAGAAGTTCAGCGTGTCGAGGCTCATTGGTGCGCCTCCGGGATACGTTGGTTATGATGAGGGTGGTCAGCTCACCGAGGCCGTGCGCCGTAAGCCCTATTCTGTGGTGCTCTTCGATGAGATAGAGAAGGCCAATCCCGATGTTTTCAACATCCTCTTGCAAGTACTCGACGACGGACATCTGACTGATAATAAAGGTAGAACCGTCAATTTCAAGAACACCATCATCATTATGACGTCCAACCTCGGATCGCAATACATCCAGCAGGAGTTTGAAAAACTTGCGGATGACAATCGTCAGGAAATCATCGACTTAACAAAGGCGACGGTAATGGACATGTTGAAGAAGACCATACGTCCCGAATTTTTGAACCGTATTGACGAGACGATTATGTTCTTGCCACTGACGAAGGCCGAGATAGCTGGGGTTGTCCGCCTGCAACTGGAGCGTGCGAAGGCTATGCTCTCACCGCAGGGCTTCAATTTGGAGTGGACTGACAAGGCGGTAGAGTACCTTTCAGGCGTAGGCTATGACCCAGAGTTTGGTGCCCGCCCAGTAAAGAGAGCCATTCAGCGTTATGTTCTCAACGACCTCAGTAAGTCGTTGCTGGCCGAAACCGTGAGCAGAGACAAGCCAATCATCATCGATTCCTTAGGCAACGGTTTGATTTTCAAGAACTAATGGTTGAAGATGCTCAGTAGAATAGCGAGTGTATGTCTTTCATTGGCATACCCTCGCTTTTTTTGTTCGGTGTTTTTCGCTACGTAGGTAAGCAAACCGAGTTGCAAGCTCTTGGCAAAAAGGACACCAATGGTCGGCAATCCTCTTAACAACGCACTGAATGGTATTGGCGGAGAGGCACTTTGGTTGTAAAAGAATTTCATAACGATGTCCCAATCACTAAGCTTTTGAGATGCGATAGATGACCTTTCGTAGTGCGAAAGATGAGCTATTGCGAGATGAAAGGGCAGTAATCGCATCGGATTTTATATAAGGTTGAAAATCAGTAGTTTGTAAACAATGGATTGAATCGTTCTGTTGTAAATATTTTTCGTATGTGGTCAAGGCTTCATCCATATTCGATGAATACTTGTCATCAGCCCTTTCAACCTCCAACCGCCATTGTTTCGCCGCTTTAAGATGGCATCCTGCGAGGTGACAGCCTTGTTCATAACGAATAAAGGTGAACACTTTTATTGGTGAAGCAGATGGGCCAAGTCCTAAAAATTCTGACAATTATTTTGATTTATGTACGAATTGATGTAACTTTGCTCACAAATTAGAAGGAGCAATGATATGAAATGCCCAAACTGCAATACTGAAATACAAGACAATGAACAACAATGCCCGCATTGTGGGACACCGTTGCATCAGCAGGAATATGAGGATGAGCCTACGTTGGGGCGTGGTCTGGTCATCTTTATCATCATTGGCACCATCTTCTTGGTGGCATTCGGCTTCCTCTATTATCAGAATCACAAGAACGATCCTGAATATACGCAGACGGCTATTGAACCAGACTCAAACCTTGCGGAGAAGAACGTTGTTAAGTTCGATACGGTAGCCACGGACACGGTGGCCAAAGACTCACTCGACGCTCAGGAGGAAGTGCAGGCAGAGAAAGTATTCAACAGTATTCGTGGCAAGAACCGTCATAACAGGCATGAGACAAGAACGGCGACTTCCGGCGATGCAGAGTCGACTCCGCTCACCGTTCCTTCCCACCCAGAGGGTTCTGGCGGGTCGGGAAAGACTGAAGTGACACCAGTTCCGGTGGCCCCTGTTGCTCCGAAACCTCATGTTGAAAAGATAGAGACTGAATAATGATAATTTTCAGAACAAAGCGTTTCCCACCCAAGAATTATGATGCCATCAATATTCTTGGGTTGCTTTTTATCCATCCGGGGGTGATGATTAGCGCAGAGCTGATCAATCACGAGCGCATCCATACCCGACAGATGCTCGAAATGCTGATTCTGCCTTATTATTTGTGGTATTTCATCGAATGGCTCATCCGCATTCAACTTCCCGGAAGAGCCTATATGAACCTGTCTTTTGAACGAGAGGCTTACCGTCACATGAATGATTTGGACTACTTGAAGAAGCGAAAACCTTATGCTTGGGCGAAATACCTCTTCTCCGAGTAAGCCATTACATTGTCACAGATGACTTACGTGCTACTCTTCCCGTCATGTGTGATTCACGTCTCAACAACATCCAACACCCAACACTTGTCGTTTTCCACCCTGAACTTCACATCCTTGCCAGCAAAAGGCATCCCATAAATTCGGCTGTGGTCGTGCTGGTACTTTGGATGCGGACCTTGTGAGAGCACTTCTTCCAGCGCTTTCGCATCGTCAGGTTGGAATCGGGCCTTCAATTCGTCAGGAAACACAACCATGAGCGTGGCCCAGTCGTTTCCATCGGTAAACCCTCCTCTTGCCTTGGCATGGCTATCCACGTAGGGAAGATAGGGCTTGATGTCGTAAACTGGTGTTCCGTCCATCAAATCAGCTCCTTCCACAATGATTTCACCAGACTTGATTTCCACTATCCTTACCGACGATAATCCCAATCCGTTGGGACGGAAGGGCGAACGGCTGGCAAACACGCCTATCCGCTTGTTGCCGCCAAGTCTTGGCGGACGTACCGTAAGCGAATCACCGTCTTTCCATGCTTCAGAGCTGTTTGCCGAGAATCCCCAAATCATCCACAGATAATCAAAACCTTCGAGTCCGCGCAACGCTTCTTCTCGATTGAATTTCGGTTCTAAAACGATAGTGCCTCGTAGCTCATGAACCAGACCGCTTTGTCTGGGAATACCAAATTTAGAGGTGAACGGAGAACGAAAATAGGCTATGGGTTCAATTTCTTTCATGCAACAAACTTACATAAAAATCTGCACAAACTAATTTGTTCGGTGAAGAAATATTAAGTTTTATACATACAAATTCCTATTTTTTATTTATCTTTGCGACAATTATCAAATCCTGACGGTTGATTTTTACCTGAACAATTATTAGTAAAACACATATGGAAAATAAAGAGAAACTAAACGTAGAGCTTCCTGAAAACGCATTCAGGGAACTGAAAGAGGGTGAGGAATACCAGCCCGTAATGAGTCCACAGAAGGTTTATCCCGAAGTAAGTCCATGGTCGGTGACGTTCGGAATTTTGATGGCTGTTCTGTTCTCGGCTGCAGCCGCTTATTTAGGGCTAAAGGTTGGGCAAGTATTCGAGGCGGCAATCCCTATCGCTATTATCGCCATCGGTCTGTCATCGGCAACCAAACGCAAGAACGCTTTGGGCGAGAACGTCATCATTCAGAGTATTGGAGCTTGTTCAGGAGCTGTGGTGGCTGGTGGAATATTTGTGATGCCTGCCATTTATATGCTCGATTTGCAAGCTGATTTCTTCCAAATATTCATTGCTGCGGCATTGGGAGGTGTTCTTGGAATCCTCTTTTTGATACCTTTCCGCAAGTACTTCGTGAAAGACCAGCACGGCAAATATCCATTCCCAGAGGCCACGGCTACCACACAGGTGCTCGTTAGTGGTGAGAAGGGCGGCAGTCAGGCAAAACCCTTGCTTCTTGCCGGACTTGTCGGAGGATTATACGACTTCTGTGTTGCCACGTTCGGTTGGTGGAATGAGACCGTTACGAGTCGCATGATTGGCTTTGGAGAAACGATTGCTGATAAAGCAAAGCTCGTCTTCAAGTTGAACACTGGTGCGGCGGTGCTCGGATTGGGTTATATCATTGGCCTTAAATACGCTTCCATCATTTGTCTCGGTTCTTTGACCATTTGGTGGGTGATTGTTCCGGGCATGGCGCTCATCTTTCCCGATACCGTACTCAACCAATGGGATCCGAGCATCACAACGGCGCTGGGCAATATGAGTGCTGAGGAAATCTATCAGTCGTATGCTCGTTCCATCGGTATTGGCGGTATCGCCATGTCGGGTATCATAGGAATCGTGAAATCATGGGGTATCATCAAGGATGCCGTCGGTCTTGCCGCCCGCGAGATGAAGGGAAAGGGTGCCGACCAGCAAGAAGCGATTCGCACGCAGCGCGATATTTCCTTCAAGATTATCGCCATTGGCAGTATCTCAACTCTGATTATCACTTTCCTTTTCTTCTATTTCGGTGTCATGGACTTCAATTTGTTGCATGCAGTTGTTGGTATTATCCTTGTCGCCGTGATAGCTTTTCTCTTCACAACGGTAGCGGCCAATGCCATTGCCATTGTGGGGTCGAACCCTGTTTCGGGAATGACGCTGATGACTTTGATTCTCGCCTCTGTTGTTATGGTGGCCGTAGGATTGAAGGGTAACTCTGGTATGTTGGCAGCCTTGTTGATGGGCGGTGTCGTATGTACGGCGCTTTCAATGGCAGGCTCTTTCATTACCGACCTCAAGATTGGATATTGGTTGGGTACTACACCAAGAAAGCAAGAAACATGGAAGTTCCTCGGAACGATTATTTCTGCCGCAACGGTTGCAGGTGTGATGATTGTGCTCGACAAGACCTACGGCTTCAATTCAGGTAAGTTGGCAGCTCCACAGGCAAATGCAATGGCAGCGGTAATCAAACCGTTGATGAGCGGACAAGGAGCGCCTTGGGCTCTCTATGGCATCGGTGCGCTTTTGGCCTTGGTTCTTGACCGTTGCAAGATTCCGGCACTGGCATTCTCTCTGGGTATGTTCATCCCAATCCAGCTCAACATTCCATTGTTTGTTGGTGGAGCTGTACATTGGTTTGTTACAACTCGTACGAAGGACGAGCAACTCAACAAGCTGCGCAGTGAGAAGGGAACGCTCATTGCTTCCGGTTTCATTGCCGGTGGCGCACTGATGGGTGTCGTTTCTGCATTGCTGAAGTTCTTCGGCATCGACTACGACTACTCAAACTGGTGGCAAAACCATCTATCGGAAATGTTATCACTTGTTGCTTACATTGCGTTGATATTCTATTTTATCGTTGCAACGCGAATAAAGAAAGAAGAAATTGAGGCGTAATCAGCCTTAATGAGACATAAAATAAATAGCAAAATGAGGATGTGTCAAAATTGGCGCATCCTCTTCTTCGAACGATTACTGACCTTTCGTTGATAAAAATATATTGACCAATAAATCAGGAAGCTATGTTTTGCAGACAAAAGCCTGTTGTTGTCAAGACCGTTTACCTTTGGGACTTGAACGAAATGCTCAAACTACAGTTTCCCCAATGATGTCGATGAAACACGGTGGGCATCGAAAACCCAGCCTTCAAGAAGTTCACCTTATGATAGAGGTCATGCCTTGCAAACCTTCTCGTACTGTTGCAATAGCCATTGCTTTTGTTCGGCAATGGAAATGTTGCTGTTGTCGAGCTCAATGGCATCATCGGCCTTGCGCAAGGGTGATGTCTCTCGATGCGAGTCAATATAGTCGCGCTCCTGAACGTTCTTGAGAATGTCGGCAAAGTTGGCCTCCATTCCCTTTGCTTTCAACTCATCGTATCGTCGTTGTGCACGGACCTCGGCCGAAGCTGTGACAAATATCTTGAGTTCGGCTTGCGGGAACACCACCGTTCCGATGTCACGTCCATCCATCACGATACCTTTCTCGTCGCCCATCCTTTGCTGTTGTGCGACGAGGGCTGCTCTCACGAACGGAACAGCTGCGATAGGGCTGACGTGCGATGACACTTCCATGGTGCGTATCTCCTTCTCAACGTTCTCGTTGTTAAGATAAGTATCCGGTCTGCCTGTGGTCTCATTGAGTTTGAAACTGATATTGATGTCGGGCATTTGCTTTTCCAATTCCGACAGCTTGATGGTTCCGTCCTCGTCAAAGAGGTTGTTGCGAAGTGCGTAGAGCGTTACTGAGCGGTACATTGCTCCCGTGTCGATGTAAATATAACCTATTTCGCATGCCAGGTCTTTTGCCATGGTGCTTTTGCCACATGATGAGTAGCCGTCGATTGCTATTATAATTTTCTTCATGATTAAAGTCGCTCCCCAGTCTCTACAAAAAAGCTAAATGCAAGTTGCACATTGACTGGGAGGTTGATGATGATTATACTTTTGTTATTGTGTATTTTTGAATACATCCCTTTCTGTCTGGCAATCCCGATACGTTGAAAGTGCTTGGAGTTCTTAGAACGAATAGGCAAGGTTCACCATAATCGAGTTGCTCGAAGCATGATACTTTCCGTATGCCAAGTTGATCCTGAAGCGTTCGAGGTTGACACCTGCTCCAATGCTGAATCCAGCTCCATGTGCACTTTCGTCGTCACCCGTTCCGATTTTCATCTCCTCGGCCTTTCTGAAGTTGTAGCCCGCTCCGATCCAAATGCTTTGCGAGAGAAGCACCTCCGCACCTAAATTCAAATGATTGATGAAGCGGTAGTTATAGTGAGTGAGATCAACGAGGGTGAGGGATAGACGCACGGGCAGGGCAGCAAACGTTTTGCTGACACCCAGCTGAAGGTCTAAGGGCATTTTGCCAAAATCCTCCTCGTAGGCCTTCACCTGTCCACCGAGATTTTTGGCAACCGCTGATACCGACCATTCCGTTTCAGGCTCGTACCAGTTCAGTCCCAAATCGACACCAACGGCCATTGAGTTGTAATTCCCGATGTAAGAGGTGATGAATTTGGCCGTGATACCACCTACAAGGTTCCGAGCCAATTCATAGGAGAATATTCCCTGTATGGCAATTTCGCTGGCGCTGAATTCGCCTGTCTGCACATTGTTTTCATCAACTTCCTTCATCTTGCCGTAGTTCATGTATTGTATTCCGCCGGCAATAGTAGCCTTTTCCTTGATGGCTTTTGTGAAAGATGCCCCCATATAGTTGGCCCCTTTCATGTAGTTCATGTAGTTTAGTCCCACGGTCATGTCGCTCACCGATGCCGCAAGTGCCGGATTTGAGAACATCAGTGCTGGGTCGTCCTCGATGATGGTGATGTTTTCTCCCCCAAGAGCTGCAGCATGAGCGCTTACAGGAAGGCGGAGGAAGTTGTATTCTGTTTGACTCTCTTGCCCCCATGATATTGTAGCCAATACCGACAGAAGGAGAGTGAAAACAAGTTTTTTCATTTAATGTACTTTAATTTATCGGCAAAGATACATCTTTTTCCGAATATCTTATTAATTTTGTCAATTGATTATGCGATGCGTCATCAACGTTTATTCTGCGTTATTCATCTCGTCATCGTTTCTAATAACGTTAAATAGGTCAAGTTTAGTGTTCGATTTTGGAAATAAAGAAATCAAATAAGGCAGATTTAGAGAACAAGCGCTGGGTAGGATTTGTGCTCGGACTCATCGTTGCATTGTCGATTTTCTTTGTTGCCATGGAATATTCCAGCGATGACGATGGTTCGGATAAGCGTGTTGACTCATTGAAAGAACTGGTGTTGCAGGACAAGGATATGATTCCAGCCATCGATCAGCAAGATTTGGCTGTCAAGAAAACCGAAGAGAAACCTACGATGGAGGATAAACTCAATTTGAAGCGCAGTGAAACACCACAGAAAGTCATGCCACATGAGGTGGGCAACATGGACTCGAATGACAAAAAGACTGCAGCGCCACAGCTGAGTGACGTTCCGGTGATAACGAAGGAGGTTTCCGAAGTACCCGATCCAAGCAAGGTAAAGGAGGAAGCAAAAAAGGAAACCAACAAACTGACGGATGATAATTCGGATGTGCAGGTGGAACGCTATGATGATAAGGTGAGCAAGCGTATTCTCTCGGAAACACCTACGCCACCTGGTGGCTGGAGTGCATTCATGAAATGGCTGACAACAAACATAAAATATCCTGATGCCGCCAAACGGGTCAAGAAACAAGGGATTGTGAATGTAACTTTCATTGTGAACAAGGATGGAACCGTGAGCGATGTGAATGTAAAGGAAACGAAGAATCCTGAATTTGACCTTGAGGTGTTGCGGGTAGTCCGGACAATGGGAAAATGGAAGCCCGGCATAGAAAAGAACAAACCATGCCGGTCGATGATTGAAGTGCCCGTGGTGTTCCAATTCTCTTAAATTCCAAAGCTAACCTATTCAAAGGTAATCTTTGAGGTAATGCTCTTAGATAGGGATAGTTGAAAAGAGCAGCCTTACTCTATTGCGCTAATCAATGTAAAAAGAAAGATATATGTACACATCTGACGAACTTCTTGAGAAAGTAAACAATTATTTGGACACCCTCGCTTATGGGCGCTCACCAGAGAGCCTCTATCAACCCATCCAATATGTGTTGGGGCTGGGGGGGAAGCGCATCCGTCCAGTACTGATGCTTCTCAGTTATAATTTATATCACGAGAACCCCGATAATATTTTGTCCTCAGCTTGTGCACTCGAAACATACCATAATTATACGCTTCTTCACGACGACTTGATGGACGAGGCGCCCATCCGGCGCGGACAACCTACCGTTCATACGAAGTGGAATGCCAATCAGGCCATCCTTTCGGGCGACTCCATGCTGGTGTTGGCCTACGAAAGACTGGTCCATTGCGATAGCAAACATCTGGAAGCGGTATTGCAGCTCTTCACCGAAACTGCCCTTCAGATAGGAGAGGGACAGCAATATGATATGGAATTTGAGAAACGGGACGACGTTGCAGTAGATGAATACATTGAAATGATTCGGCTGAAGACCAGCGTGCTTCTTGCTTGTGCCATGAAGATGGGGGCCATCCTTGCCGATGCCTCAGCCGACGATGCCGATAACTTGTATAAGTTTGGTGAGTTAATAGGCCTGGCGTTCCAGTTACAAGATGATTATCTCGATGTCTATGGTGACTCCAAAGTATTTGGGAAAAAGATAGGTGGAGATATTGTCTCCAATAAGAAAACCTATATGCTGATAACCGCTTTCAATCAAGCCAACGATAAGCAACGTGCTGAATTGGAATCATGGATCGGAAAGACTGATTTTGATGCCGAGGAGAAAATTACCGCTGTGACAAAGCTCTATAATGAAATGGGGATTGGCCAGTTGGCAAAGAAAAAAATGGACTATTACTATGAGCAAAGCAAGAAATATCTTGCAGCCATCTCTCTGCCAGAAGAACGGAAGTCAGAACTGAAAGCCTATGCGGCAATGATGATGAAAAGACAGAAGTAGTACAGGGAAATGATGAAAAAAATATAAATCGGAGTCCAATATGCCCTATAGACGCTTGCCAAAAACAGATTCAGCCAGATTGAAGGCATTGAAAACGTTGCTTGAGAACAATGAAATATACACCGTTCGCAACAGGTTTATAGACTGGAAGTTGCTGAATCGGGCACAACCGTTGCACGATAGATTGCTCACCGCTACCGAACAGTACAAGATTTCGATGTCGTCGCAAGTTCGAAATGCCAGGAAAATGGGCGGATTGCAGCACAGGGCCTCCATGTATCTAAGTCATTTCCTCCAAGTGTTGCTCATGTCGGCCGAGCGTGGGGAAATTAAACGTAGCCAGTTACCTCTATATGGATTGGACGAGAAAACAACAGCCTTACCCAATCTTAAAACAACGGATGGATTGTTGAAGTGGGGCCCCATCGTAATCGAAGGTGAAAAGGCACGGCAAAAGAAGGGGGGGCGTCCCATCTATAATCCTTCTATCGGCATGGTTTCTACTCATTTTGATATCTACCATGAGGCATATAGCGCACAGAGGAAATTGCAACAACGAACAAACAGAGCTAATCAGGACATTTCCAAGTTGCGCCCAGAGATTGATGAGTTGTTGTTGGAGCTGTGGAATGCCATTGAAGCTCATTTTGCAGACTTGCCACCTGAACAACGGTTTGATGAATGTAGAAAGTTTGGTGTCGTTTATTACTATAGGCGGCACGAGGAGCGAATCTATTAGGCGCTGATTATCCAGTGTGTCCTTTCAAAAAAGGAAGATTTAGAACGATGAACCAATAGCTGAAACATGATAATAGATACCCATATACACCTTGATGGTGAGGAATTTAAGGATGATCTGCCCGCTGTCATTGAGAGAGCCAGGACTGCTGGTGTGTCGAAGGTGTTCATTCCAGCCATAGACATGAAGTCTGTTAGCACAATCGCCGACGTATGTAGCAAGTATCCGAGTTATGCATACCCTATGTTGGGCCTTCATCCTGAGGAAGTAAGGGCCGATTATGCGGAAATACTACAGGAAATGAGGAAACTTTTGGATGAGAGCAAGGACTATATCGCAATAGGCGAGGTGGGATTGGACTTTTATTGGAGTAGGGAGTTCGAGAAAGAACAACTCATGGCTTTCGAAGAGCAGGTGAGGTGGTCAGTTGAGACACACCTTCCGTTGATGATTCACTGTCGGAAGGCCCAGAACGAGATGGTGCACATTCTTCGAAGGTATCAGAAAGTATTGCCGGGAGGTGTTTTTCACTGCTTTACTGGTAACGAAAAGGAGGCAGAGGAGTTGCTTTCGTTTGATAACTTCGTGCTCGGAATTGGTGGAGTGCTGACCTTTAAAAAGTCAAATTTACCCGAAACGCTGAAGAATGTACCTTTAACCCGCATCGTCTTGGAGACCGATGCGCCTTATATGGCCCCTGTTCCCATGCGGGGACAGCGTAATGAAAGTGCGTTTTTGGTGTATATAATGGCAAAGATTGCGGAGACAAAGTGCGTTTCCGAGGATGAGGTTGCCACCGTTACAACTGCCAATGTAAAGAGAATTTTTGGATTCAATTAGCTTTATGAGGGTCGATTGAGCAAAGTTGATTTCCGCCTTGTTGATTTTTATGCAGAGAGTTATATTGTCTTTTTTTCTACTCACTGTTGGTTTGGTAGCTTTTGCCTCACCAGCCGACACCTTGTACCATTGGGGTGTATCACTTTCAGGCATGCCCAGTAAGGTGGTCGCATTGGATAAATATCAGCGTAAGTGGATGAAAGCAGGCAACAACGGCTCCATCGCATTGGAGTTGCTCCACACCGCCCTTCCTTCTGACAGCGATTCTTTCGCTAATGATTTTGGATATCCTACGTTGGCCATTGGATTACGCTACACAATGAATGGGGCTGTGCGCATGCATCGTAGGCAAGACCCCACATGGGGGCTGGCTGAGGAAGTGGATTACGATTCCCATTTGGGCAATACTCTCTCCCTGTTTGGCAGCTTTTACCGAGCTTTGCATCGCAGCTGGCATTGGGAAACATCCTATTCATTAAGCGGTGGGATAGGATTCAATCGCAAATGGTACAATAAGTATGACGCTATTGACAATGAACTTATAGGTACGCCTGTTCTTATCTATTTTGGCGCAGGTGTTTATCAGACCTATCACTTTGCCACCAGTTGGGGACTGCGTGCGGGATTTGAGTTTGTGCATCATAGCAATGGCGCCTTGTATCGCCCTAACAAAGGTTCCAACAGCATTGGCCCATCTATTGGATTGGTTTATTATCCTTATTACAAAACCTTGGTAAATAAAAGGCATAGCTTTCAGTCGCTCCCTTTCAAGAAATACTGGTATCTCAACGTTGCTGCCGGCATGGGCGCTAAGACATTGCTTGAGGATTGGCTTCTGACCCAGTTCAATACGCCATCTACTGAGCCTGATTATCGAACCGAGCATTTCAGAATTTACCCTGCGTATTCCTTGCAAGCAGATTTAATGTACCGATATGCACGACGTTGGGCTTCAGGAATCGGAATAGAATGTTTCTATGGAACTTATGCGTCGCACATCAAAGATTTGGATGAGCAGAGGGGAGTAGAGGAGAAACACAGCCCATGGTCGGTTGGTGTTGCCGGAAAGCACGAGGTTTTCTATCATAACTTGTCATTGGCGATGGCCTTCGGTTTCTATTTGTATCGGCAAATGGGTGAAAATGCCAGACATAATGAATCGGTTTTCTATGAAAAGATAGGCGTTCATTATTCTTTCCCATCTCTGAACGGATTGAAAGTCGGCATAAGCGTCAAGGCTCATGAAACGAAGGCCGACTTGACGGAAGTGATAGTTACCTATCCGATAAAGCTGTACAATGTTAGACGTTAAAGAAAACTAAAGCCAACAGTCAGCAAAGATTATTTTCATGGTTTTATGCCGTTAATCCGTTTAAATTGAATAATTTTGCACCCACGTACAGAAGGAAAGGTGCTCGAGTGGTTGAAGAGGCACGCCTGGAAAGCGTGTAACCGTCTAAAGCGGTTCGGGGGTTCGAATCCCCCTCTTTCCGCATTTGTTATAGAAACCAAACAGGTTACCGATATGAAGAAATTGATTGCATTTCTTGCAATGATAGCTCTCATTACTTTATTTTTCTCCACTTCTGCTATAGCCCAAGATGTGGCAGATAATAGTAAAAAAGGGAATGTGTCGCTGGTTGATGATACATTGACAGATGAGGCTTTGACTGAGAGCGGAGCCTCGCTTGATGATGTAAAATCAGCTGCAGCTGGACAAGCGGAAATGGGGTTGCATCAGTCTTTAAAGAAAAAGTTCATCGAGGGAAACGCTGGATTCATGTCATTGGTGGCATTGGCATTAGTGCTGGGACTTGCGTTCTGTATTGAGCGAATCATCTATTTGAGTCTTTCCGAGATTGATGCCAAGCGGTTCATGGGCAAAATCGAAGAGAGGATTCAACAGCGCGATATAGAGGGGGCGAAAGAGCTGAGCCGAAACACCCGTGGTCCTGTTGCTTCTATTTGTTATCAGGGCCTATTGCGAATAGATAGCTCTATTGAGGATATTGAGCGCAGCATCAATTCATACGGCAATGTTCAGAGTGCGAATTTGGAGAAAGGCTGCTCGTGGGTCACTTTGTTCATAGCCATGGCGCCATCGTTGGGTTTTCTCGGCACGGTGATAGGCATGGTGATGGCCTTTGATCAGATTCAGATGGCTGGGGACATCAGTCCTACAATCGTCGCATCAGGTATGAAGGTTGCTTTGATTACCACAATTTTCGGTATCATCGTGGCTTTGGTGCTGCAAGTGTTCTATAATTATATTCTTTCCAAGATAGAACATCTCACGGCTCAGATGGAAGAGTCGGCCATCTCTTTGCTCGACTCCATCATGAAGTATAAGCTCAAAAATTAGAATATGGCCAAATCAGATACAAACAAGAAGTTAGACGAGGAGCGTATCTCGCAGAGAGTGCTCTATGCCCTGATCTCTATCGTGGCAATGGTGTTCATTGCGTTTTATCTGATAGGCTTCAATCTTCCGTTTGCAGAAAACCCATCTTTCAACGCACCGCTTTTGACCGATGTTCTCATCATTGGCATGTGCGCATTGTTCATTGCAGTCGTCGTTGTTACGGTTCTTTCAATAGTAAAAACCGTAAAATCAACATCTGCGAGCGTAAGCATTGTCAATGGGATTCCTGTCCGCCGACTGTCGATAGCCGTGTTCGGGTTTACTCTGGTGAGTCTTCTGACAACTTTTCTCTTGGGTTCGACGCAAGAAATGATGATCAATGGCATCGCTTTCAACAATAAGTTCTGGTTACGTGTGGCCGATATGCTCATCAACTCTTCGCTAATACTGGTTTTGGTGGCTATAGGTGTTGTTTCCTTTGGCGCCACGCGTTATTATAGAAAGAGACATAAGGAGGTATAATGTTCCATCACGATAGAAGGACAGTCCCAGGATTGAATACATCGTCAACGGCAGATATTTCATTCATGCTGTTGATTCTCTTTCTTGTAACCACTTCCATGGATGTCGATAAAGGTGTTTCCCGTCAACTACCGCCCATCGAAAAGCAGCAGACGCCTACACAAGTCAATTCCAATTTGGTGATGAAAATCTACATTGCATCAGACAATAAGGTGAAACTCAATGAACAACCAATACTGATTGGTAAACTGAGACCCGTCATTAAGCATTTCATTGAAAATAAAGGGAAAAACCACATCATCCAATTGGGCACAAGTCGCAAAGCCTCCTATGACATCTACTTTAAAGTTCAGAACGAGATAGTTGGCGCCTACAATGCCGTTCGCAATCAGCATTCCGACGAATTGTTTGGAAAACCTTACGAGTTGTGCGATAAAGAGCAGCAAGCCCAAATTAGCAAGGACATTCCACAGAGAATTTCTGAAGTTTACGAATTGGAAGGGAAAGGGACGGCAAAATGAACTTCTATCGACGCAAACGGCATGAGATACCCGCACTGAACACCGCATCGTTGCCCGATCTTATTTTCACCATTCTTTTTTTCTTCATGCTGGTTACTCAGATGCGCAAAGTAACAGTAAAGGTGAAGTACCAAATACCCACTGGCACCGAATTGACACGACTGGTAAAAAAATCAGCCACCTCTTATATCTATGTCGGGAAGCCTGTCAACGGGGTAGGTGAGGTTGAGGCCGATACCACAAGTATTCAGTTGAACGATAAGATAGTGCAACTTGCTGATATTAAGTCATATCTTGTCAAGGAACGTAAGAGCATGAGCGATGTTGATAAGCGGCAGATGAATGTAAGCATACGAGGCGATAAAGGAACTCCCATGGGAGTGATGATTGATATTAAGCAAGCTTTAAGAGAAATAAATGTGTTAAATGTCAATTATGCTGCGGTATTTGAGAATAAAATAGAAGAATAGTTACATAATCCCCTTATAATTCATAAGAAATTTTGGAAAAACTATTGGTGTTTTAAAACCTTTTTCGTAACTTTGCAGCAAACTAAAAAAATATGGCACATAGAAGTTTAGATCAACTTGATAAGAAAATTTTGCGTCTTATAGCTGACGACGCACGTATTCCTTTTTTGGAAGTAGCCCGCGAATGCAATGTAAGTGGTGCGGCTATTCATCAGAGAATCCAAAAACTGACTAACCTTGGAATCCTAAAAGGTTCTCAGTTCGTTATCGACCCCGAAAAAATAGGTTATGAAACTTGTGCTTACATGGGATTGAACCTGAAGAACCCTGAAAAATTCGATGATGTGGTAGAGGCATTGAAGAAGATTCCGGAAATAGTGGAATGTCATTATACAACAGGTGAGTACGACTTGTTTATCAAGCTTTATGCTTACAACAACCACCATCTGTTGACAATTATCCATGATAAGTTGCAGGCACTCGGCTTGTCGAGAAGTGTCAGCCTTATTTCGTACAATGCAGTAATTGACCGCCCGCTTCCCGTTGGCAATTTCCCCACGGACGACTCGATGGGAGATGAGGAATAAGAAAGAATTGATGTGAATAGTAACACCCTGGAGTTTCATAATGAAAATCCAGGGTATATTTTTCTTATGTATTCCAGCTATTTCCAATATCGAATTAACCTCTAATTGATCATTCTACCTAACATCAACACGGATCGAATATTGTAAAGATGAGCCATGAAACGATTCATAAGGAAGTAATCGGTTCTAATGATCAGTTTGGGGTTTAATGGACATTTTTCCGCAAAGCCATGTGTGGCTGGCAGGTAACACTATATGTACAGACGGCTTCATGATGATATCCACCGTGAAGCCGTCTGCTCGTGTTTATTCAAAGAAGTACAAATCTTCCTTATGGGTAGTCGTTGTCCCATATATCGTCGTCCATTTCGAATGGCTTGGCATTACCATCGCCTTCAGCTGGCTTGTTGTGGTCTATGGCTATACTTCGGTCCTCCATGACTCCATAGTTCGTTTCCATCTTGATGATGCTGGCATGTGGCTTAACATAAGTGCGGTTGCCACTCGTGAATACTTTGTTGTTCATGTTCTCTGTTTTCATATTGCCGTTATTTTGCTGTTTTCTTTCCTTTGATTACATATATGCCACTGGGCAGTGCGTTGAGGTCGTTGCCTGCGTAGCGTCCGTCGAGTGTGTAGATGCGCTGGGTACCATTCTGTGGCATTCCTCTCTCCAGGCTATCTACCCCCGTCGTCTCGTTGTCCATGAGGATGATAAAGGACTTGGCTGGCACTGTATTGTCGATTGGCTGGATGTAGGCACGGAACGGCGCAGGAGCTACTGGCTTGGTTACCGTCATGGAGGTCAGCACTGGCGCCGCTGATGCTTGCCTAAACGGGTTCTCATCGCCACCGGTGCCGTCACTTGGCTTGTGAACTTTGCGCCATACGTCAATCCCAGAGTAGTCCGTGTTCAGCAACCAAGTGTTCAAGTTGACAGCCAAGGTGTTGTTAAGCCGTTCGGTGCCACCCAGGAAGTTGTATGACTGCCCAGTCTTGGTGTCGGCAAAGCCCTGCGGCTTGAGGGTGCCAGTATTGGCATAGCTGTGTATGGCGTAGTTTGATGTCTGCGTGGTGACGTCATTGCCATCATCGTCTATTTTTTCAGTACCCGATGCCGCAATCGTTACGTTAGTGGCGACAAGTTCCTCTGAGGTATGTCCCTTTCCGTCCACGATGCGCAGCAGGTAGGGCTTGTTGGCCTCGAGCGTGCTGCCGTCGGGAATGGAACGGAACAGGTAATAATCCTTGTATTCGTATTCTCCCTGAACGGGTGTGTTATATGTGCCGCTATAGTACAGCTTGTATGCACGGAAACCCTCTGGCAGTTTTACCTCATAGGGCAGCAGCATGGTGAAGCAATTCTTGCCGTCCTCGCCGCTCCAAAAGTAGCGGTAGGCTTCGAGAGGCATTATACGCCCTACTTCGTAATTATCCTCTTCATAGATGTAAAAGTCCTCAACGTAATAGTTTTTGCGGTCTTCAAAATTGTAGATATTATTGCCAATATCAAATGGTCCTGGCTCACGAGAAACATCCCAACTGTTATAGACCGCCTCTTTTGCCGTGAATGCGATGGGGAACTCATAGTCGGCCCCGTCCTGCACGCTTAGTTTGGTGCAGGTGAAGTTGTCGCTGCCGTCGCTTATGACGAAGTTCACATCCTCTCCCTCTGCGAAAGTGAAGTTCACTCCCTGTGGAAGATAAACGATGGTGCGTGACAGCAATCCATGGACGAAATTATTTTTAGTACCATTCCCATGTCGATTCAATTCATTTGTCGTTAACTTGGGCCGTTGCAACGTATGCAGGTCTAAATATTCCAGGAAGTAGCAGTCGGAAAACGCAGCATCATCTATCGTACAGCCGTCTGTCCCTTCCCATTTAACTCCAGTGAGACGAGTGCTTGCAAAGGCGAGCTTTCCTATTTTTTTCACTTTATTGGACAGAATCAGGTCGCCTTTTAAATTATTACATAGCCAAAAGGCACTTTCGCCGATACTTTCCACTTCCTTGATGTCTATGGAGTTGAGACTGTAGCAGTATCTAAAGGCATAAGGTTCTATGCTTTTTACCGAGGCGGGAATGGTTAAATTTACTAACTCGCTACAATATTCGAACATGCCATTAGTGACCGTGGTTATGCCGTCCTCAATGGTTGCTGTTTTCAGGTTATAGCAATCAGCAAAGGCATGATGGCCTGAAGCCTCATAATTTATCATGGCTAGGTGATAGCCTTTCAATGATGCATCGGGCGAGTTTCCTAAATTTGCAGAAGCCGGAACCATCACGGAACCCAACCTGGAGCAATGATGGAAACACCTATATCCCATATATGTCACATTTGGAATGGATAGTCTCTCCATGTTGACGCATGAGAAAAAAGCCTGGTAGCCTATTGCCGTGCTGCCAGGGATATTTACTTCGGTCAAGCCACTCTCATAGAATGCATACAGTTCAATGGCTTTCAGAGATGCTGGGAAATTGATTTTAGCTAATGAGGTTGTCTTGTAAAATGCTTTGTGTCCAATTTTTGTCATGCCATCAGGAAGCCTCACTTCCGTGATGTTTTTTTCCAAATTGAAAGCCCTGTCGTCAATCTCGGTCACCTTCCAGTTGATGTTGTTGTACATGATGGGCTGGGTGAGGTCTATAAGTCCACTCAGCTTACCGGCATAGGCCGGGGTCACATCGTCTGCTTCATCGGTTAATTGCAAATAATTTGCTTCGGGCAATACCTTGAGGGTGTGTTTTGTTGCATCCAGCACACTGTACATCAGACCGCCGACTTTGAATCTTTCGTCAACCGTTTGCGCCACCATTGGCAGGGTCATCATCAGCAGCAAGACAAGGAATATGCTGCGTCGTTTTGTTTTAAGTATGTAAAGTTGTTTCATAATTGAAAAAGTTTATGGTTTTGCATTTGTTTTTTTGTGTGGCAGGCACATACTGCCGAGGTGCATGGTTGCCTGTGGGACCATACACTAACAAACAGGCTTGCCTTTGCAGGAAAGGCAAACAAGTGGCGAAAGTATGTTAATATAATATAATGGTAGGGGGGGGGTAATAACTTTCGTTAACAGAATGATTCCCTTATTCCTGTGGTTATGCCACAAGAATAAACAGATGGAACGAAAGGAAATATCCCACATAAGTTGTTTGTTATAATTAATATGCGCAAAATTACATAAAATTATTTTTACTGGCAATGTTTTTGATAATATTTTTGATAATATTTTATCATTTATTGATTCAGCTTTAACGATTTGTCTCCAAAAGTGTTGTGAGTGTTTTTTTATTCTATCTACACAAAGCTTAACTTTTTTCTACAACCTAACCTTTTGCAACAAAAGGTCATGAATTGATGAGCAAATGGTTATCTTCAAGATTTCAATTAATATTATTGCAGTTCGGTAAAACTTAAAGGGATATGCTAATCTTGATCGAAACTCCTTGTTATTGGACCTCGAACTTTCTTTTTTAAAAAGTAAGTTCCCTGATCAAAAAGGGTTGGTTGCCGTGGGACTTTTTGTTGAACTTAGGCAAGGAAGTCATTCTACGTTTGGATAGGATTTTCCATTGTCATTGACGTCTGTTACCACTTCAACTACTTCATACTTGATATTCTTCTTTATTTTTTCGCTTGTCGATAACTTTCAAGTAGTTCTCTCTCGCAGTACTCAGCCACGTCTTCAATTGAACGACTGATTATCTGTTCAACAATCAAACGAAACGATATAGGCCCAAACAAACAGATTGGATTGCAATCACTGATTAATGCTTGTTAGACAAAAGATTAACACATATTTTATAAACGGTTAATGCTGGTTTGATGCTACAAAATAATTTCTGCAACCATCAGTCAATCAGTTGATTATTTTATGGTTTGCGAAAGGTTAGCGTTTGTGATGCGATAGGTGAGGTTTTAGGCTTCAAAAGGTCACCTTTTGTTTCTTTTTTGCTACCTTTGCACGAAAAAAGTATGGCAAGAATAAAAATCAAGACGACTGCTGGCGACATCTCTGTGCGCCTTTACGACGAGATCCCACGACACCGTGATAATTTCCTCCATCTTGCAGCCAAGAATTATTTTGACGGAACTATTTTTCATCGTGTCATCAAGGACTTCATGATTCAGGGTGGCGATCCTGACAGTAAGAATGCGCCAAAAGGTAAAACACTCGGCACTGGCGGTCCTAACTATACAATTCCAGCGGAGTTTGTATATCCGAAGCTTTTCCACAAAAGAGGTGCTCTGAGTGCTGCACGCACAGGCGACGAGGTGAATCCTCAGCGTGAGAGTAGTGGTAGTCAGTTTTATATTGTATGGGGGAAAACCTATAAGGAACAGGAGCTGAAGCAGATGGAACGACAGATGACCATGCAGCTGGAGCAGAGGCTGTTCAACGAAATTGCCAAAGAATGCCACGAAGAGATTATGACGCTCCGTCGCAATCGCAACCGTGTAGGATTACAAGCTCTCCAGGAACGACTGATAGAAGAAACGAAGGCCAAATGCAAAGAAATAGGCCTTCCTAAATTCACTGATGAGCAGAAAGAAGCCTATACTTCTGTTGGAGGAACACCATTCTTGGATGGCCAATACACGGTATTCGGCGAAGTGGAGAGCGGTTTTGACGTTGTTGAGAAAATACAGAATACTGCTACCGACCGTGCCGATCGTCCTTTGGAGGATATAATCATGAATGTGGAAATTCTGACAGAATAAAACATTGGGCGAAACACTCTATTCTACTCCCAAAAGTTCAGTGTCGAAAACGAGACTGAATCCACTGTAGAATGTCTGGGGTACCTCATTTCCTTTTTCTAATGTATAGGAGAAATAACCGCCCTATATAAGAATATGTTGGGAGGTTATGGATTGTCGTTAGCAAAATCCATTCAGAGTGAGGCCCTTGGATAAGCAAGGGCCTCATTGAAGTTACGCTGATGAAATTGGTTTAATAAGGAATAACTTAAGATTGTTTATTTGTCTTTCTTCCTAATGTAGTCAACGAAGGCGAACGCCGGACTCTTTTCGGTTTTAGAGTGTTCTTCCTTTTTTTCTATTGCCCATGTACTGTTGTCGAATTCTGGGAAAAATACGTCAGCATGCTTTGGTGTAGCATCAATTTCTGTGAGAAACAAGCGGTTGGCAATTGCCAGCCCTTCTTTGTAAACACTCGCTCCTCCAATGATAAATGCCTGTTCGTCTGCCCCGATATGCTTCATGGCTTCCTCAAGTGAAGCGTAAACGTCGCATCCAGGAAAGTTCTGGCTGGTTCTGCTCAGCACAATGTTGCGTCTGTTGGGCAGTGCGCCTTTAGGTAGCGAGTCGAATGTGCGACGTCCCATAATGACTGTATGTCCAGTTGTCAGCTCTTTGAATCGGCGGAGATCCTCCTTGATGAAATAGACCGTGTCGTTCTGATAACCGATAGCACGGTTCTTGGCTACTGCTGCTATGATGTTGATTTGCATAATGTTTAGATTTGTGAATCCTTCTGTTGATGATTTTGTATCAGGGTTCAGACTTTATAATTTAGAATGTTCTTGATTGATAGCGTGGAACATTGATGGAAGAATATTGATTGCTGCGTTTCTGATGCGCCTCGATTGATGAGTGAGACACAAGCTAAGCCCTTTTATACGGCGACTTCGGCTGAGATATGAGGGTGTGGATTATAATCTGTCAGTTGAAAGTCCTCGTATTTAAAGTCAAAAATACTCTTCACATTGGGATTGATCAGCATCTTGGGTAGTGGTCGCGGTTGGCGTGTGAGCTGTAGTTTTGCCTGGTCAAGATGGTTCAGATATAGATGGGTGTCGCCCGTCGTGTGGATAAACTCCCCTGCTTCTAAGCCTGTCACCTGTGCCATCATTTGCAGTAGAAGCGCATATGATGCAATGTTGAACGGCACTCCCAAGAAAGTATCTGCAGAACGTTGGTAGAGTTGTAGAGACAATTTATCGTTGGCAACATAGAATTGGAACAGACAATGACAAGGAGGAAGCGCCATCTCATCAACTTCCGATGGATTCCATGCAGTTACCAGCATGCGTCTGGAGTTTGGGTTGTTTTTAATGGTATCCACAACATTTTGAATTTGGTCAATAGTGCCACCTTTATAGTTGGGCCACGAACGCCATTGATGACCGTAAACCGGGCCAAGGTCGCCGTTTCCGTCAGCCCATTCATTCCAAATACTTACACCATTATCCTGTAGGTATTTAACATTGGTGTCGCCTTTCAAGAACCAAAGTAGCTCATAAATGATGCTGCGCAAATGGAGTTTCTTAGTTGTCAGTAAAGGGAAACCATCCTTCAGATCGAAACGCATTTGATTACCGAAAACTGAAAGCGTTCCCGTTCCCGTACGGTCGTCTTTTTGAACGCCTTCGGTAATGATGCGGTTGAGGAGATCAAGGTATTGTTTCATATTCTTTGTTTTAAGTTAAAGGGTTCATTCAACAAGAAGAGTGGGGTGCAGTCTTTCATCATTCTTCCATCTTCTGTTTGCTTATATTTTCTTTTTACTAATAATTACTTGTTCATCAGGTATATGGCTGCTCTTGATTCGCCACTCTTGAGGATATAAATTGTTGGCCCTACTGCCGAGGTTCTTGGCAAATCCAATAGGCACGCCCCTATATTGGAGAGTGACAATACCCTTGGGGGAATCCGGTGGAAGCACGATTGCCTCATGACGGAGATAGCTGATGGAGGTGGAATAGTCTATTTCTATTGCTGGGAACTTACCCTTATTGCCGACAATGGAAAGAGCCAAACTGGGGTCGGGTATGATATTCTTGCCTTTTTCGATATTCTTTTTTACTCCATGGACGAGTACTTTCAGTTTCTTATTGGCTTCTGCGACAATTTTGTCTGACCTTATGTCGTTTGGGTTGTTCAGATTCTCATTATCTCCAGCTTTCCTTAAGACCGCCATGAAAAGCCCCTCTCCATTAGTAAGACCAGGAATGAAACGGTAAACAGGAAATTTTCTACCATCGCTCAGTGGATTGCCGATGAGTGAACTTGTGATGTTCCATTCTTTTTCAACGGGTATTTCTATAAGCTCAGCATCGTAATGGTTCAGAAGCCACGCTATATTCTCCTCGTTCTCATGAGCATTGAACGTACAGGTTGAGTAAACAAGTATGCCGCCCGGTCTTAGGTTGTCCCAAATATCTGTTATGATGCTTCGTTGGAGTTGGCAGCATTTCTCTACATTCTGTAGGCTCCATTCCTCAATGGCTTGCGCATCCTTCCGAAACATTCCCTCACCTGAGCATGGAACATCGGCAACAATCACGTCGAAAGCCAGTTTTGTCTTCTTGTAATCTCTCGGATAGTTGTTTGTTACAACAATATCGGGATGTCCGAATTTCTGTATGTTTTCTGCCAATATCTGTGCTCGTTTTCCTATGGGCTCATTTGAAAACAGCAAACTGCCATCGGGGATAGCCGTTCGTGCACAGGTTGTCTTGCCTCCTGGGGCCGCACAGAGGTCAAGCATCGTGACAGGATGCTTGATGAGTTGCCGAAGCACGTGTGAAAGAAACATTGATGAGGCTTCCTGAACATAGTAGATACCGGCATGCAGCAGAGGATCGAAGGTGAAATTGGGCCGTTCGTTGAGGTAATATCCCTCCTTGCACCATGGTATCTGTTGTGGGATGAGCGTCTCTGATATGGCCTCATTCTCTTTTAGCTTAAAGGTATTGAGGCGGATGCTTGTCGGAGAATCTTGGTCTAAGCCCTTTAAGAAAAGCGCATATCGCTCTTCTCCAAACAATTTAAGTGTGTAGGTCTCAAATTCTTTCGGCAAATTCATTTTATTATTGTGCAATGAGGTATTTCCTTGTTAGATGTTTAATAAGTGATGGTGCATTGTCAGTCACTGGTTATCATGCCTCGACACAATCAGATTGAATGACAACCCTTGTGAAGATTCATCATTCAGTCTCAAAATAGACGTCTCCCTCGTCCTCCAACGTCTCCTTGACTTTCGGTTTGGGTGAATTCTTGAGATTCCCTTTCTCGTCAAACATACCGTAGGTTGTGCGGAGTACGATAAACTCAGTGCGGCGGTTCAACTGGTTGGCTGCTTCCTGATTGGCTTTGTTAAGTTTGGAGATGAACTCTTCGGTGAGCACGTCATTTTCTTTCAACCACGGGAACTTTTCTGTTGTCTTACGGCGGATGGTTTTTGGCTTTTCTTCGCCATAGCCAACGGGTGAGAGTCGGTCGCTGGCGATTCCATGTTCAATCAAGTAAGCCACAACCGCATCGGCCCTTCGTTGAGACAGGCGTTTGTTGTAGTTGTCAGATCCCTTGTAATCTGTGTGGGATGATAGCTCTATGGTGACGTTAGGATTCTCGTTGAGCAACTTCACAAGATCGTCTAATGCAGCTTTCGATTCCGGACGCAATGTCGCCTTGTCGAAATCATAGAAGATGTTGTCGATCATTACGGGCACTCTGATACTTGCCAATGGGAACTGTAGTACGTATTCTTTTGATTCAGTAACAGGTTCAACCTTCAGCTCTTCCTTGTGGTTGAGGAAGCCAGGACATGTTGCAAGTATAATATAGTTGACACCTGGTTTGATTTCCTGTTCGAAAGAACCATCTCCCTTGACCGCAAGCTTACGGTTGGTACCATCATCGCCAACCATAAATATCTGCGCTGCAGGCAATTCGTATCCTTCCATCTCATAGACCCACCCTTTGATGGTTTGCACCACTTCTGGAAGTTCAAAACTGTAAATATGATCCCAGCCACGCCCGTCACCTCGGTTGGAAGAGAAAAAGCCACGGTTCTGTCGTCCTTCAAACGTCATACCGAAGTCATCACCTTGCGAGTTGAGTGGAAAACCAGGATGCTCGATATGGTATCGTCTGTCAGCACCTACTTTGGCAATGAAGATATCCAATCCCCCCAATCCCCCGTGCCCGGTAGATGAAAAGTAGAAATCTCCGTTTGGACGGAACGTCGGGAACATTTCGTCGCCAGAAGTATTGATAGGCTCGCCCAGGTTCTCGACACCGCCTGTTGTTCCGCCAACCATGCGGACACGCCATATATCCAATCCCCCCTTGCCACCAGGCATGTCACTTACGAAATACAGCCAGTTTCCATCTGGGGAAATAGCTGGATGTGCAAAGCTGGACAACGTATCGCGGCTTATCTCCAGTTTGGTGGCCTTGCCCCATGCAGCGTCCGAACGATTGCTGACTGCTATCTGTGCGTATCTGGGGTAGGTGGCATCTGTCAGACATTGGGTAATGTACATTTCTCGTCCATCGACCGAAAATGCAGGCGTGCCTTCGTCAGCCTCGGTATTCAGTCCACTATCAATAGATTTAGGTGTTGTCCATTTTCCTTTCTCGTCTTTCTCGCTGAAAAAGATATCACCGGGCTTTACACCGGTTATGCCACTAATCTCATCCCCTTTGGCATCGTTTCTTGTTGAAGTGAAATAGAGTTGATTGTGCTGGTCTCCGTAAATCATTGGCGAATAGTCCTGTCGGCGAGAGTTGAAGATAGTCATCTTCTTGACTTTATAATAAGACCCCTGTTCCTTTATGGTTGGTGCCACTGTAGCGGCAGAAACTCCCTCGGCTGCCAATCCATTGTCAGGCATTGAGTCAAGAACAAGCCGATACTCCTTGAGAGCTTCGCCGTAAGAGCCGTTCTTCATGAGGTTTTCGGCTAATTTCAGGTGCGTCTGATAGTCGTCTTGTTTGTATCGGACAACATTCTTGTATGCTGCAATTGCTCTTTGCGATGAGTTGATTCTATCGTAACAATAGGCCATTTTCTTGGCCAGTTGTCCACGTTGCTCCCTGTTCTTCGCAGGTGTGCGCTGGTAGGCTGTCTTGAATTGGGTAGCTGCATCGTAGTATTCTCCTATGGAAAGGAACTTCTCACCTTTCTTGATGTTGCGATCAATACCGCAACTGCTTGTAAGTATTATTGCCAATAAAAACAAAAACAGTCTGCAACCATATTGATGAACATGGTTGCTATGGCTCTTTTTTATATGTGTCGTTCTGAGTCTGTTCATGCTATTATCAACGTTGAATGAGCGATAATATTGTAGGCGATGACCGTTAGCTGTCAGAGAGTTTGCGATTATCTTCTGCAATCCTCTCAAAGCGATGTTTATTGTTCACCAATAGTTCCAATTTTTCGGTTAGTATTGTCAGCGAGAACGTCATTGACGATGTTCGTTATTTGCTCCTTCAGTTCATTGATGAATTGTCTGGCATCGTATTTTCTGTGTTCTATGTCACGGAGTTTCTTTTCCCAAATACCAGTCAGCTCGGCCGATGTAAGAAGTCTTTCGTGAATAGTGTCGATCAGAGCAATTCCTGTTTCTGTAGCCTCAAGGTTCTTTTTCTGGCGTCGGATATAATGTCGCTTGAAGAGTGTCTCGATGATTCCCGCCCTTGACGATGGGCGTCCGATCCCATTTTCTTTGAGAGCAGCTCGCAAAGTGTCGTCGTCCACGAGTTTACCAGCTGTTTCCATTGCGCGGAGCAACGAGGCTTCAGTGTAATGTTTAGGAGGAATGGTCTGTTTCTCGGTGAGTGTCGGCGTATGAGGGCCCGATTCTCCTTTTGTAAAAGTAGGCAGAATGTTACCCGTCGGTTCTCCTGGCTTCACCATAGATGGGTTGACGATAGTCGCTTGCTGGTCAATGTTTTCTTGAGGCAAGTCATTGCCGTCCTCTTTCAGAGTGCCTCGTGGAGTTTCTTGTCGCTGATTATATACTGCACGCCATCCCTCGTCCAATATTTCCTTGCCACTCGCCTTGAATTCTATTTCGTCCACCTTCCCTAAAACGGTCGTTGTTGAGAATTTGCAGTCAGGATAGAATGCTGAGATAAAGCGTCTTGCAATGAGGTCGAAAACATTTTGCTCTGCGTTCGACAAGCCCTGTGGGATTATTCCTGTGGGGATGATGGCATGGTGGTCGGTCACTTTCGTTGAGTCGAAAACGTTTTTCGGTTTTGGCAGTGGCTTTCCCCCAAGTTTTTTCACAAATTCTGCGTATGGTTTCTTTCCCGAAAAGGCTGTCTGATATATTCCGTTCATGATTTTGGGACATTGATCATAGACATCGTCGGTCAGAAATTGCGTGTCAACACGCGGATAGGTTGTGAACTTTCGTTCATAAAGGCTTTGGATAGTGTTGAGCGTCATCTCGGCCGAATAGCCGAATTTTCGGTTGCAATCCACCTGTAGCGAGGTTAAATCGTAAAGTTGCTTGGGTTGTTCTGATCCCTTTTTCTTCACAACACTTGTTATGGTGAAGGGCTTGTCCTCTATGAGTGAGAATGCATTTTGGCCCTCCTCTTTTGTCGTGAACTTACCTTTAGTTGCTGTGAACTGGGTGTTTCGATAGAGCGTTGCCAATACCCAATAGGGTTCTGGCTTGAAGTTGTCAATTTCTTTCTGACGTTCTACTATCAATGCGAGGGTGGGAGTCTGAACCCTCCCTATGGAAAGTATCTGCGAATTTTTACCATATCGGTTGTTTCCATATTTTAAGGTGTAGAGTCGTGTGGCATTCATGCCCAAAAGCCAGTCTCCGATGGCTCTTGAAAGTCCGGCAAGATAAAGCGGATCGTAATCTTTTTGGTCTTTCAAGTTTGCAAATCCTTGCTTGATTGCCTCATCCGTCATTGATGAAATCCAAAGTCTCTTAACGGGACATTTCACCTTTGCCTTCTGCATCACCCACCTTTGTATCAGCTCTCCCTCCTGCCCGGCATCGCCACAGTTGATGATTTCGTCAGCTCCTTGATACAATTTCTCTATGATGGCAAATTGTTTTATGATGCCTTCGTCTTCAATCAGCTTGATTCCGAAACGCGTCGGAATCATGGGTAGTGCCGCCAAACTCCAATATTTCCAGTTCTCAATATAGTCGTTAGGTTCTTTCAGTTCGCACAGGTGTCCGAATGTCCATGTCACCTGATACCCATTGCCTTCCATATAGCCATCATGAGAGCTTGTAGCTCCAAGGATACGGGCAATATCCCGTGCCACACTTGGTTTCTCTGCAATGCAAACTTTCATCTGTTCTGTTCCTGTTCTTCTTTTTTCAATCTTGCAAAGATAATAATATTTTTTCTTTTTTACAAGTCGTTCGTATTTCCCAGACGAATTTCAGGTTTTAGACTGGTTTTCCAAATCTCTACGCGATTTCGATTTGATAACCAGCCACACACCACTGAATACTAAGATGATGGCAATGCCCTGATTGAGCGTGAACATGCCAATGCCTGTTAATAGCGAAACCGTAACGGCGACAATAGGTTGCACGTAATTATAAACGCTGACTATGGTTGGACGAAGCACATGCTGGCCTATCATCATCAAAAGATAACTGACAAAAGTTCCAAAGAACACGGTGTAGCCTACTTCCATCCATGTCTTTGCTGAAATCAATCCAAAGTCATGATTGAGCAGCTCCTCCCCTGCAAATGGCAACACATAGGCCGATGCCCAGAGGAACATCCATCTGTTGATGGTGAAAACGGAATAACGCTTCACGAGTTTGTTGAACAGCGATAGGTAGAGGGCAAAACTAAGTTGTGCTCCTAAAACCATCAGGTCGCCACGGACATCTCCCACTTTGCTATTCACGGCATTCATACTTGTCAGTATTAGTATCACGGCCCCTGCACAGCCAATCGCAACTCCGCAAGCCTTTTTGAAGGTGATGGGCTCTTTAAGGATAAGGAATGCCAGCACCATGGCAAAGATTGGCATACTTGTGGTGATGACACTGGCGTTGACAGGCGAGGTGTAGCTAAGTCCCATCGTAAAGAGACATTGATTGCACGTCACACCGAACAGAGCAGCGGCTGCAAATAAAAAGACATCTTTCAGCGGAACTCTTTCATACTTGACGAATAAAGAGCTGATCCAAAACAGTATCGCAGCACCTGAAACCCTGAATGCCACCATCTCCAATCCGCTGATACCATGAATCATGGCATCTTTTCCGATAGGCGACATCAGTCCCCATATAATAGCGGCACTTAGCATACATAAGTGAGCCGTCAATGCTTTCTTGTTACCCATTCTATTACAATAATTCCGAAAATTGAATACAAAGATAATAAATTTATCAGCAGTGGCAAGCATTGACACACCATAATCTTTGTTCTGTTTAAAGTTATTACACAATAGAAGAACAAATGATTAATTCCTTTAATAATGTAGTTCCTTTTTGATCTATATTTCGTTATTGTCCTAAATATTTTCTACTTTTGTAGCAGAATAACGAACAAGATACAAACATTATGAAGATAGGGCTATTTATCCCGTGTTATGTGGATGCCTTGTACCCGGAGGTAGGTGTCGCCACGTATAAGCTTTTGCGAAAGCTCAAGTTGGATGTCGTTTATCCTGAGCGCCAGACTTGTTGTGGGCAACCGATGGCTAATGGAGGTTTCCAGCGTATGTCAGGCAAGTTGGCTGAAAAGTTTGACGATATATTCAAGGAGTTCGACTATGTTGTCACGCCGAGTGTGTCGTGTGCCTCCTTTGTGCGTGTCAACCACCCACAACTGCACACCCATGAGTGCAAGACACCTGAAACGACAATGGAGCTTGTCGAATTCTTGCACGATGTATTGAAAGTGAAAGAGCTTCCTGGCAGTTTCGACCACGTGGTCTCCGTACACAATTCATGCCACGGTGTCCGTGAGCTTGGCTTGAGTTCGCCTACTGAAGAGCACGTAAAGCCATTCAACAAGATAATAGATTTGTTGAAACTGAAGAAGGGCATCACCGTGAAAAAACCCGAACGTTCCGACGAGTGTTGCGGTTTTGGTGGTATGTTTGCCGTTGAGGAACCGGAGGTCAGCACTCGAATGGGTGTTGACAAGTTGCAGCGCCACATGGCTACGGGCGCAGAGTTTGTCACTGGACCTGACAGCTCTTGCCTGATGCACATGCAGGGAATAGCCAAAAAGAATAAATATGGTATCCGTTTCAAGCATGTGGCTGAGATTTTGGCAGCAGGTATTTAAATTTAAACAAAGGGAATATGGCAACAAGTCATTCAAAGAAAGCGGCAGAGTTTTTAAAGAACGCTGACAAGATAACGCGACATGACCAGACTTTCTGGGGTCTTCGCAAGAAAAGAGACATCATGGCATCTCAACTTCCCGAGTGGGAGAGCCTGAGAGAGCATGCCAGCGAGATAAAGGCACACACGTTGACGCATCTGGCTGATTATCTGACACAGTTCTCCGACAATTTGGAGAAGAACGGGGTGATTGTCCATTGGGCAGGCGATGCACAGGAATTCAACGAGATAGCCTATGGCATTTTGGAATCACACAGAGTTAACAAGTTGGTGAAGTCTAAATCGATGCTCACCGAGGAGTGTGATATGAACGACTACCTCATCGAGCGAGGCATAGACGTGGTGGAAACCGACCTTGGTGAACGTATCCTCCAGTTGATGCACCTGCGCCCGTCGCACATTGTTGTTCCAGCCGTTCACCTTACGCGTGATGCGGTAGGCAAAATGTTCGAGCAAAAAGGTATATCAATAGATAAGGGCAACCACGACCCCACCTATCTGACCCAATGTGCCCGCCACAGTCTGCGACAGGAATTTATCAAGGCCGAGGCTGGCATGACAGGATGCAATTTCGGAGTGGCCTCAACGGGCGATTGCGTAGTCTGCACCAACGAAGGCAATGCCGATATGAGTACGTCCTTCCCTAGACTCCACATCGTCGCTATGGGAATAGAAAAGGTGATTCCTGACTACGACTCGTTGGCTGTGTTCCAACGTCTGCTGTGCCGATGTGGTACTGGACAGCCCACGACAACTTTCACCTCGCATTTCCGTAAGGCTCGCCCCGACGGTGAGATGCACGTGATATTGGTTAACAACGGGCGCAGCGACATGATAGCCAACGAACGGCATTGGGAGACGTTGAAATGCATCCGTTGTGGTGCCTGTATGAATACTTGCCCTGTCTATCGCCGTTCAACGGGCTACTCCTACAGTTATTTCATTCCCGGCCCCATTGGAGTCAATCTTGGAATGTTGAAAAATCCTCAACTGCACAGTGGCAATGTCTCAGCCTGCTCGTTGTGTTTGAGTTGCGACCACGTGTGTCCCACCAAGGTTGAACCAGGCAGCCAGATATATAGTTGGAGACAGGAATTGGAAACATTCGGAACGGAGAACACTGAGAAAAAACTGATGGCAAGTGGCATGAAGATGGTATTTGAGAACTATCCACTCTACGACACTCTGCTCCGAACCTCGTCAGTGATGAATATGATTCCTCGCAAGTTTTTCGATTTCAAACTGAACGCATGGTCAATTGGGCATGAGATGATGAAATTTCCCAAGAAGCCATTCCATGAGATTTATAAGCAAGCAATGAAAGAGTTAGCAGAGGAGAAGCAATCATGAAGAAGGAAGAATTGTTGAACAAGCTGCGACAGGGAACAACGGTGCAGTTTGACATGCCGGAAGAACCGGTGAAGGGCATTGTATATAAAAATGTGCCTGAACAGTTTATCGAAATGTCGAAAACTGTTGGTGGAAAAGTGTTTGAGGCGAAGCCTGACGATGATTTGAATGCCATTATACAATTGGCTTTCCCTGATGCGAAGGTATTGGCTTCCAATGTAGAAGGTATCATGGCAGATAAGAATCCTGATACGGTTGCCGATGCCTCGGAACTCAACGGTGTCGATGTGGGTGTTGTCAGAGGTGATTTCGGTGTGGCAGAAAACGGTTGCATCTGGGTTCCGCAAACAATGAAGGAACGTGCCATCTGTTTCATTTCCGAGGAACTGGTGATACTGCTCGATCGTAGCAAGCTGGTCAACAACATGCATGAAGCCTATAAAATGGTGGAAATGAACCATTATGGCTATGGGGTGTTCATATCAGGGCCAAGCAAAACAGCCGATATAGAACAGGCATTGGTCATGGGGGCACAGGCTGCGCATGGGTTAACTGTCATCTTGATTGATAAATAGGAATTTAGATGAAATTACCGACGTTGTGTTACTTCGCGTTGTTCTCAGGATGGTCGGGATATATGCTTGTCGTCAGATGTCCGTAATCGTCCCTCAAGAACTCAACTTACAACCAACAGATGGTATTGGATAACACCTTTGTTTCGTTAAAGTTGGAATCCACTCCTTGAATACTCCATTTTATCATGGTTCGAATAAGGCACAAAAGAAACCGCACGGCTCTTTTGAAGTTGAATGCAGCCGCAGCGAATGATGTTCGTCTCTCCGCACGTTTCCTGTCTGCGATACCCTCTGTCCCCCGCTAGTCTTTTGATTTTCCAGCCATAGAACCTGCCGACCTGCTCCATTGCCTTGTCTATCGTATGACCATGGTATCGTCCTATAAAAGTGTGTAAGTTTCATTTTTCCCTTTTTTATAGTTTTCAAATACAAAGATAAGAAAAAAGGAGTTTACACACTTTTATAGGACATTACCGAAAAAAATAATCGTCAAAATACTGCGGGGTCTGTTGATGGAGATTATTCTGCACATTTAAGATGATAGAGACGTAACGTGTGCGGAGATGTTTTTAGAACTGCTGTCCATGCAACGACATGCAACAGCCCATTCAACTCCGAAAAGGTCAAGAGAATGCTTCTGTGCCTTGTCGAAAAGATGAATGAGCTGCTGTAGATGGTGGTTATCGCTTAACTACTTTCTTGTCACCGATGATATAGATACCCTTTGGCAGCGACTCAAACTGTTGTTCGCCTTTGCCTACCATTACACCTTGCAGGTTGTATATGAGCATTGGCTCATGGCTGATGTGCGGAGCAGCGATTGCTGCAGTTGCGTCTTTTGCCATGTAGAACGGTGTCTTGAGAATGCGCTCCCATTTAGGTACGTATTTCATCCCACCCTGGATGAAGTCTTCTTGTTCCTCGACCTTATAACCATCTACGTAAATGGCATATTGCGCCCCAGCGGCAACGTTGTCTATCGAGAACGGTATTTCCTTCGTGCTATTGGCGGGAATGATGTCTGCCAGCGAGATTTTGTTTTCAAGGTAAGCCTCGTTTGTATTTCCTTTCTTGCAACGCAGTTCAATGTCGAATCCACCGCAATAGTCAGCACTCTCGCTGTTGGTCACAATGAGTTTTCCCCTCATGGCAGGAGCTTGGAAAGCATTTTCTTCACTTTGTTCGATTTTCACCTCAACCGAAGGAAGGTTTTTTGACTTAGGTTCAGTAATGTTAATGTTTCCTCTGGAGCTGATAGTGACGCCCGATTTGCATTCGAAAGAGTAGTCAAACTCTCCAACCTCCTTTGGATAAAGCTCAAACACCACGTCTGTCGTCTGTCCTGCTGGCAGGAAGGTGGTGGTAGAAGCCACATAGTCATACTTGAAGAGCATGTCGAAGGTGTCGTACAACTCGTCGCCTTTGTTCTCTATGGTGAGGGTGACGAACAAGGGACGTCCTGCCTCCTTGCTACCTTTCACGTCCACTTTCTTCACCACTAAAATAGGCTTGGCAGTGGAGGTCTTCAGTTCCGTGTCGGTAATCTCTATCTCCTGCGCCATGTCTCCAATGCCGCCACAGGCTTTCCATTCGCTTTCGCCTTGTATGCGGTAAACGGGTAGCACGGTGTACTTTCCGTTGGCGAGGGTGTGCGGTATGTTGAAGTTCGCTTCGTTCCTTTGTATCTTGCCGTCGGTCTTGAACGCAGAGCTGAACAGCTTTACGGCGTTTATCAATCTACCTCCCTGCCAAAAGCCTATGCCGCAATCGGCATCAAAGGCTTCGCCGTAATTGTTCACGCATTTCATGGTGATGTCAAAATCCGTGAAGTCATCGCTACTGTTCGAGCGGCTTTGATCTTGTAGGGGCGTCATCTCCTTGACGTCCACAATTTTGGGAAATACGTCAGCACCTTCGCTTGGTCTGAATCCGATGATAGCTCCTTGCTCGCGCGTGTAGATACTGGGCAGTTGCTTAAATCCATATTCGCGTGGCGAAAGAACCGACAGGCGATAGTAGCCGTTGAATTGACCTCCCCAGCCCCAGTTGATGTGAAAGTAGTCGCCTTCCTTATAGCCATCGCAGACAAAGGCGTGACCATAGTTGTACACCACATCTTCGGCAAAGTAATATACGGGTCGTTTGGCTTTCAACTCATTGTATATCAGGTTGCACCATTCCTCGCTGGTATAGCGGTCTCTGAAAACACGGTGCATGTCCTTAGAGTAGCCAAACAATCGGGTAAGGAACAATATCACGTTGTAGGAATCGGCACCCGAATCATCAGCGGTATAATCCATGTACACCGCCTGTCCCACATACCTCATCAGCTTAGCCACTGCGTCTTGCTGTTGCTGGGTGGTGGGAATGCGGTACGAAGGCAGAATGTCGTTCCACTCGAAGGTACTCTCGGCAAGCTCGGGCACCTGCAGACGAGCCGACGGAGCTGTGTAGGCAGGTATGGCGGGAGCCTTCTTTGGGTACTGATAGTAGCCCATGATTTGGGCTGCTGCCGTGGCAACGCATCCCGTGACACAGTGCTTGTCTTGGTGCATGGGCGTTTGTTGGTTGTAGGGACCGTACTGACTCCATGTGGTTTTCAGCAACGGTTCGATGGGCTGTAGCGTTCTGTTGGCGCGAGTGGTGGCAGGCTTTGTGGTGGTAGGCATGTTGTTCAGCATGCTCACCTCCTGTCGATATTGTGCCAAGAGCATCTTTAGCGATGCAGGACATTGCTGCTCGTCGTATGTTCCCTCTTCTGCATAACCTAACACGTCAACCGTGCGATCGTCAGCAGAGGCGATGACGAAGCCCTGTCCCTTACCTACGTTGAAAATGTAGTAAGCATTGGTACTTGCCACCTCTTTGAGTGAGGGTACGGCTTGTGAAGCTCGTGTAACGACATGTGAGTTAGTACTTGCATGACTCTTGATAAAAGTCAATGCAGCTTGTCGGGCTTGTTGTCTGCCCACAGGGGCGGAAAAAGCCACAGTTGTTGCGCATAGCAACGCTAAAGTTGTAAAAATTTTCCTCATATTTAATTTATTAGTATAAAAAGTAATTCTGGTAATGTCCTTAAAAGAGTGTAATTCATTTTTCCTTTCTCTGTACTTCCACTGCTTTTTCCTGACTTCGTCATCGTGTCACCCAGAAATAAAAATCATCCATTACTTTTTGCAAGAATGTAAAAAATCAGGTTATTTCTCGTATAAGGGGTCGAGCTTGCTATTTTACTCGCCTTTTTGCACGTCACCCTAAGTAACAATGATAAGCATTGATTATCAGAAAATTACAAATATATCTTGAAAAATTGACGAAGTCAGGAGGAATCCTGCCCTAATTTTTTAGGCTCAAAAAGTTTTAACGGACAGCAACAGTCTTTTTTATCTTGTGTTTTTGTGTAACACGAGGTATAGTCTAAGGTAAATTTGATAAACTAAAAAGCCCCCACCTCCAGTATGTATAGAATAACCTTTGTTTTATGGTGCACAGAATTTGTTGTCTCTATGCACGTTTTCTTAGGTACATCTTTAATACATTCTATGGGTGGGGAACAATGTGCGTTACTTAACTAAAACCTTTTTCCCATTGACGATATAAACGCCACGTTTCAATGTGTTGACTGTTTGTGCATCTGCATGGTTCATGTATCTCTTGCCGGTGATGTCGTATACTCCAAACTTTCCCTGAGACGCCTTAACACCACAGATACCAGTAACAATGTTGTTGGCTGCATTCTTCCAGCCGTTTGCGCTTCTGTATTTATCCTCGCTTCCTGCTGGTACTTCCAATACAAAATCGTCATCAAAGCCAGTGAAAATGTTTACCCAATCAACAGGATCCATTTTGATGCCTCCATTGATAAAGTCTTCACCTCCATCAAGGGTTTGGGGCGGATTTACAGCAAGGCATACTGCTTTCTTTATATTGTTGCAGTCACCAAAAGCGCCCTCATCGGTACCAAAGAACGTTTTGAGCGTCTTTGGCAAGTACACCTCTTCACATTGAACATTGTGAGCAAAAGCTCCCATGCCAATTGTTTCTACTTGTGTTTGTGAAAGGTCTACCTTCTTAAGATTGCAGTTGTAGAATGCTTTAGCGTTTATTTCCTTTAGATTTTTCGGGAAAGTAACAGTCTCTAAAGCCTTGCACTCTTCAAAGGCACTCTCGCCAATTATGGAGATGTTGTCGGGTAATGTTATGGACCTAAGGACAGAACAATGTTTGAAACATTCTTTCCTTAGTGCAGTCAGTGAGTTTGGTAATTTTACTTCCGTAAGGCTTTGACAATCCCAGAAGATGTATTCGCCAAGGCTTGTTACCCCCTCTTCCACCACTACCTTTTTGATTAAGGAACGGTTTAATGTGTGGTTGTCTGTTCCCCATGCATAAACAGAGTTACCATCTGCGTGTTGCATCTCTCCAGTTCCGCTAATGGTAAGTGTGCCATCATTGGTAAACGTCCATTTCAAATTATCACCAATAGTGCCGTTTACGTTGCCTGCGAATGCACCCATGCAAACGAACAGGCTCATTGTTAACATGTAAATTTTTCTCATTCTATAAAAATATTAAATTAAACATATTTAGGTAAAACCTATTTCATGATGTTTAGCAAGAGAAGGCAGGCATTTATAATGCCCATGCCTTCTTATTTCTTAGGTACAACTACTTTCTTGACCTCAAAGTCAACCGATGAGTTGTTTGTATCGGATAATCTTTTTCCATTGAAACGTCGAGTAATCATCTTGCCTGCACCAACGTCTATCTTGTCATCAGCCTTTTCATAAACGCCATTCCAACCTTTGTCCAGTGTACCCGATATAGGGAAACTTTTTTCAGTAGCAGATCCTTTGAACCTTACGTTTACAGCATCTACGACCCATTGGTTAGGTAAGAACATGAGAATTTGTGAATGTGAGTGATGTCCACTCTCGTTCCACATGACATAGCGTCCATACATTGCCGTTGGCTCTTCAATTTCTTTAAGCAACGCTTCATTTACCTTGGCATTGTTCATGTTCTCTTTTATCTTCTCGATAGGTTCTGCCAAACGTATCAGCGCAATGGTGAAGTTACGCTCAAATCCGAAAGGTACATACTCATCGTCGTCTTCATCCCATACTCCAACTTTTGATTTGTCTTCTTTCACTCTGTTTTCCTGTTCTTTGTCGTTTTCCTTGCAATAGAGGAACGTCATGTGTGGAACGTTTTCGTTACCATCCTGTCCCCATTCAAAGTCGGCTTTGGAAAGGTCAATAAGCTTTTCGACACCTTTGTATTTGGTTGGATCTTCTCCATACTTTGTCAAGTACTTCTTGTATCCTTCCGCATGATTGATGGCTCTCATGGCAATAACGATGGTTTTGCCTGCCTTTACGATGTATGGCATGCCACTTTTATCTTTAGGGAAACCAATCATATTGGAAACGCCAAACCCTTTCTGTCTATAATCGCAATTAGGTTTGTCAAAGTTGATCTTGTCAACAGCGTTGTACTGACAGAGTGCCAAAGCCATGTTCTCAAGGCTTATGTCATGGTCGGTTGGGTTGTAGACGGAAATAAACTTGTCATCCGTTTCTTCAGATTTGTTGCCGTAGGGTGTCTCCACGAAGTCTCCAGCATAGTAAATGTCCTTTATAATCAGGTCTGCGCTTTCTGTTTCAGCGGTATTTTTCTTTTCTTCTGGCTGTCCGTCACGTGTACAGTTTGCGAAAAGCGCAATTGTTGCCAATGCGCATAGCATCATATTCTTCATTTGCTTATCTCATTTATATCAATTATTGTTGTTTCGTGATTCTTGTATGTCTCAACTATTATTTCTTCTTGGTACGTGCATTGATGGAGTTGACTTTCCAATATGCAGTCATGTCTAACGGCTTTCCATTGCTGTCGCGTCTGCACAATGATGGTACACCTTTCGTGTAGTTCAGTGCAGAACTCATCTCGGCTACAAATCCCTTTCCATTGCTACGACGAATCAGCGAACCTTGTAATTGCGAAGGATCGAATGACGGATTAGAAAAGTCATTAATTCCAAATATCCGCTTGCAAACACTTGCCGTTCCTCTATCGTACCACCATACTTTTTCTTTCTTTTCTTCTGTTCCTTCCATTACGGGGTGTCCTGTCGCATCATATACTGTTACAGAGCTTGGACCTGTCAGCAAGTCCATTTTCTTCTCTGTCGAAGGGCAAATGGTAATGAAGTCGACAACCCAATTGTAATTCAGCTCAATAGCATTGATGCCTCCCATACCAGTTGTGTTATATATCATGTGGTAGTATGCCGTTGGGTATTTTCTGTTCTTTTCCAGCTCTCTTTTCTTCAGCGGGTCTGTCTCGTCATTAATTTGGTCCTGCTCGGTTCCATACAAATCATATAGTCGATACCAATTGTTACGTGAGCGTGGCGATTCGTCAGGATAAAATCCATTTTCGTCTTTGGTATGAGGTTTGGATGCATCGCCATCAGGGAGCTTCACCAAAGCCATGCGCATACTCTGACTTGGCCCCTTAAATGGAAGTTCATCCCACAAAACAAGATCACGCATGTTTGGAATATCCTTGTTGTCAAATTTGTCGTTAGGGTCGCACATTCCGTTTTTCGGTGAATGCTGGTTGCACAATTCAAAGGTCTTGTCCTTTGGAAGATTACTATAGTCGGGCAGAGCCTCCCAGCCATAGTAATCTTTCTTTGCCTCTTCTTCTGTGATCTCATTCTCGGCAAGGAATTTCTTCTTGTGATCACACGCATACTTCACTACAATGACACTGTCGCCTGGCTCTATGATATGTGGCTTTTTTGTTACAGGGTTGTTGGGGAAGTACGACATTCCTCCAATGCCATAATACCTTTTGGTAAAATCTCCAGTTCCGTCTTTTTGGAACGAAAATTGGATACTTGGGTCAACGGCATGATATGCGAGTGCCATGTTGGCAAGCGATATCGGTTGATTGGTAGGATTGTATATCACCAGATAGTTGGCATCCTCGTATCTGCTATATTGGCTTTTGAAGCCCATGGAAGACAAATCCCTATAAGTGCAGTAACCAATGTAAAAAACTTCTTTGAAAATGAGGTGATCCACTGTTGAACTTGCATCTGTTCTGTCAGGCATGTCGCCATCTCTCTGGCATGCTGTGAAAAGGGTTGATAATGCGATGAACGCTAATATAAAGGTGTATTTTATTTTTTTCATATCTTTCTTTTGTTTATTTGTACTGATAATTTTTGTTGTTTATAATAATTGTATGAATTAGAGGAACCAGTTTCCAAATGCGCCAAAGCCATGCGTCTTTACATTTTGGCTTGCATCGTATGCTTGTTTTCCAGTTAATCCAATCTCTCTGCCTAAGTAGAAATAATATGGTTCTGCTGGAGAAACGTTTGTTGGGTCGGAATCGAACCTATTGCAATACACTTTGATAGGTATGTTAAAGCGTATAAGCTCTTTCCATTCAGGAACCTCAAGGGTCGTATTCTTCGATTGCCAGAAAGGATTATAGAATGGCGCACAGGCTTTTTCACTCTTCATCCCGTCCCAAAATCCAGCATAGTCCAGTTCCTTGTTGGCAATAGTAGCCTTAGGAATGTATGCCTTCTTTCCCTTTTGACATTTCATTACTCTTACGGAAAGATAGAAGTATGGCAATATATATGAAGGACGGCTATATACTACAGACTCACCAGAAAAACCTTTTACCATGAAAGGCCATGTGTCTTTTTTCTCTCCAGACCCATATCGTCCATCTATTTCAGGTCTAAAATTAGATGAAGGCTCATTAGCTTCATAGTAAAAGTTGATATGTCCTTTTAGCCCTACACAGTCCTTGTCATAGGAAACGCATGAATTAGCATCGGTGGCATCAAGGGGTGGCAGCAACCTAATGTTGTAAAACTCGCGCATACCGTCAGCCATAGCATTCTGATGCCATGTGTCACGGTAGGCATATTCAAACAAATTCTTGGTTGCATTTTGTCTACGCATGATAATATCGTGACCTAAAGTTTCATCCTTATCTACTCCTTCGAAATAAGGTGATACGACTGGATGCTCGTCTACTTTGCCATCTTTCCCATTTTTGTCAACTTCCCATGTACCTCTACAGTCTTCAATCTTGTATGGATTCCCCTTATCGTCCACGTCGCTGATGGTAAAGAATATTTGATACTCATCAGAGTGCTTGTATATCTCATCATTAAGCAGCTTTCCATCTTTATCCAAGAAGTACAGGCATATACCCCAAAGGTTTTTATCTCCACCTATAAGGCGAATGTAAGGTTGCTGGGGAGTAGGTTTGCCTAACTTCTTCTCAAAAACGGTTTGAATACTTTTTTCCCACTCTACCTTTACAGTAGGAAACTTTTGTGAGTTGTTTTCTACGATGACAAATTCTTCTTGTCTCCATGGTGCTGCTGGGTAAACATAATTGCCATGAAATTTCTCATCACCGTGTGAGTGTCCTTCCTTGAACATGACTAAGCAGCGAGCCCAGTTGTTGAATGCGCCATCTTGGTCGGGATTACTCATGGTGTCACCAAAGGGAGCTTTTTTCTTCAAGCTGTCAACCATGGCATCCGCACCGCTGTGTGGTACTTCTTTGTATTCAAGTGGATTTTCGTTGTAATTGATGTTCATGTTACCAAAGATGAAATCATCGCATGATGTACATAGCATCAATATAAGAACGAAGCAAAAACTATATTTTTTCATTTTATTTTTTTATGTAAATTTCTTGATTAGATAGTCCAATATAATTGGCACTTTGCTACATACTCTCACTCCTCTTAGCCGTGTAAGTAATTTTCCTTAGTTAGGAGAACGTGTCAGCTATGTGAGGAATGATGATGCGCAAATGCCTTCCATTTAGCTGGATTCTACATGACGAATATATTCTTGCGATTCCTTGACAGCAAATATTGAGAATTGAAGAAATAATTCTTGATTTCATTCGTATCCATGTGAGGATAGAACTTTTTGAAATCTTCCACGAACTTCTCGTCTCCATCTTTCATGTCCGCAATGACGCGGAATGTTAAAGGAATATCAATATCGTGATTACTCCATTCTGATTTTATTTCATTAAAATTATAAAGTCCTCTACCATCTCCATTTCCGAATGTTGGAATTTCGAAACAAGTCTTTGAGTTGGCATCTGGATTATCATTTCCATATTTGGGCCAAATGGCATTCTTTGATTTATCCATTTGTGATACGATGTTGCATAGGCTTATTTGCATAGCAAATTCGGTGTTGGCTTGGTTAAATTGCAGCACTCCCTTGAATCCCATTCTGTCTAAATTGTTTGGACCCGTACCTATTCTCCGGCATTGATGCAGCAATTCCACGAAATCACCTTGTCTTTGTCTCAGTGCATTTGTGCCATCGTCAACTACACCGCCGTCACCGCTACCTTCTTGATATTCATATCCCAATTGTTTCTCAAACGGGTCGGTATCTCGGTATTGGTAAGTAAACAACTTGTTAGCAAGTTCTGCCGCATGTTGCATGGTGAGTGTTTGAAAGAATTTATAACCATTTTCAGTCCATGTGGCTTGATCTCTTTTCAGCGTAGGGAATATATTTATCGCCTTGGCTATCAGAGTGCTGTCATACGGCATGATATCTGATTTGTTCCCACTTTCAGGTGCAAGCAGCGCATTGGTAGTGGTGATGTCGCAGCTCTTTAACTTGTCGCCCTCCATTTCAAAAGTAAGCTCTGGATAATAAGTGGATTTTTCATCCAGTGTGTGTGGATAAAAACCCTGCTTACTGTTCTTGGATACGGTTTTACCATCTATGGTGTAACTGTGTTCCAATACTTCGTTGCCAATAGTAAAGAAGTGTTGGTGTTGTACCAGTGTGGAGTTGTCGAGGTCTGGGTCGCCGTTTTTCTTGTAATAGAACTGTATGAACTCAGCATTAATTTGTTGGTGGTTAGCTCCATAATACGTAAGCTCAAGTCCGTAATAAACGTCATCTGATGCAACTACATCAAAATGGTCACGCTGACTGGTAATTTGCATTTGCCCATTGTCGTCCTTACTTATCTCAATTTGTTGCATGAGCGGATAGTCTGTCGGTTTATCCGTGTTCACGCTTATCATGTTGTACGAGTCTTGTTCGTATGTGTTGTCTATACTGTTGTCGGCACCAAAGTTTCCAACCTTTATATTTTCACCCTTGAACCCCATTCTAAGTACGGCACTTACTGCGTATATCTGTGAGTGTCCCTTGCCATTGTACTCAATAGAAGCAGGAGGAGCTTTTACTATTTTCTTCAAGAAATCATCAACATTATCGGTAGAACATGCGGCAAGCATGCAGCAGCATCCTACAGCTAAAATAGTTAATCGCATTATTGTCTTATATTGTAACTTCATTTTTTTAAAATTTAATGATTGTGCGCAAAGAGTAGTTCATGCCACGTTCGTGCGCATAATATCTAAATCGGTCTGTATATTCTTTATATAATGTGTTGAGGATGTTATCGCCTACCAACATTACCTTTACTTCCCTGTTGTTGGACAGCTTGAAGGCAACGTCTGCTGTGGTGCCAAGCAAGAAGTAAGGGTCGGGCGATACTGCCACTAAATCCTTGTTGGGGTCGAAACGTTCCTGTTTCGTGACATAGTTGGCAGAGAGAGAGAACGATGCCTTTATCTTTTTCTCTGCACCGAAGACATGTTCATAGTTGGCTGACAGTCCATACTTGTCTGATGGCATGAAAGGCAACCAGTCGTTTCGTGTAATGTTGCGTGCGAATATCCATTCGCCCTTTGCCACGATACTGAGTCCTTTAATGGGATTTACTGTAGCTTCTATATCGCCACCATACAACCTTACATCGTCCTGATCGTACATAAACTTGGCGTATTTTCCACTTGGACTGTTGTGAAAACGGTCAGTACCATAGCCGATATGGTCGTATATATAACTGTTGATGTGTTGGTAGAACAGGCTTGGTTCTACCGATATCCATGTGTTGCGATACCTTGCGCCTAAGATGGACTTCCATCCGCGCTCACTCTTTAGGTTTCTATTGCCCACTACCCAGTAAGAACCTTCTTGAAGTCCGACGGCATAAAGCTCGTTGATGTCTGGTGGACGCCATGACCAGCCTATGTTCGCACGCATGTCCCAGTTGTCGTTAAACTGATAGTGAGCAGCAAAGCTCGAGGTGAAGTTGCTGTAAACCTTGAAGTCATCGTAATAGTCGTAC
>QWCY01000282.1_pt1 | contig 95741 bp, 95 predicted proteins | sample 1972631 | NCBI WGS metagenome assembly QWCY01 (sample SAMN09866696, study PRJNA288562) | Human gut metagenome isolate pre1_stool, whole genome shotgun sequencing... | isolation source: gut | host: Homo sapiens | place: USA: California
TGTCTTACCACTTCCGTTTTCTCCGATAATTCCATAAAGTTTTCCTTCCTCCAGCGTCAGATCTACTCCTTTTAATACCTCTTTACCACCCAGTTTTTTTTGACATGAATCAATTCAATTCGTTCCATTTGTGTTCCTCCCTTTCTGCAGATTTGCTGCATATTTTAATGTACATAGCATACACAGACCTAATATGCTATAATTATCAAGTGAAATTTTAATCTGCGGCACAGAGGGTCTGTTCTCAAGTACCGCAGATTTTTGTAGAAAAACTCTACAGGTCACAAGCATAAAGATGTTTACTTCTCCGTAACATCTTTATGCTGCAATGACTGTGGTCTTACCGGCTGATGTAAAAACCCTACACACATCGGAGGCCATCCCTGTTCAATGACTCTCACATCTCGTTTTACAATCTTACCGGTCAACTTCATTACTGGGTTCTCTTTCTTTTCCATAATAATCCTCCATTTGTTAATACTATAAGCACATTGTTCCATAATGTTTCACATTATTTCCTGACGAAGTAATTTGGCCAAGATTACCGTCAGCGCACATAGGATAATTGCCGATGCAATAAATATGTGCAGAATCCCTGACAATAGATACAGACAGCTTGCAATCAATACTTCTGTCAATATTGCTACATAAACACCTTTTCGACAATCAGACATCTCTTCCTTTGACAGATTGAGATTGGGATGATTAACCGGTGAAAATATAAACAATACACAAATGCTGATTATCACTAGAAAAATCATTACAATCGGGTGTGTTTGAAGAAAAGGCGCTATCCATCTGACTACTGCCAATAGCATCGCAATCGTTCCTACCAAACAACCAAGCAAGGTTTTCGCATGATATCCGCCAGAGTACTGCCGTATCCCTTTAAAAGCAACAGCGTATATTAATCCCTCCAGTATGTTATGCGTCCATAAACATACCATCGCTAGCAAGGTATACGTAATGACTTGCTCTGCTCGTATTGTCAAAGCATAAATATATTCATCACGTTTCTCGCTTTCCAAAATTTCCTGACCTATCATCCGATCCACAAGTTTGGTTATCATGTGTGTCCTCCATCTGGACAATGTGCATCTCAAAGTTACATTTTCACTTTAACAAATCCATTGCGAATTTCAATGTCCATGTAAAAATTCGACTATTTCATGTAAAAATTCGACTATATTTTTTTATGAAAAATTTTAAAATATGTCTTGACAAATCTTTTTCAGGTTAAATCTCAACCGAGAACTCCATGTCGACAACATAACTATTTAGTGTTAAAATAGTCAGGGATTCCATCTTCTCATATACTGAATTATGCACATTTGGAATCAAAGATTAAAAACGGAAAGTGAGGCGAAGAATATGAAGAAGCAGCATAGGCGTTGGATCAGTCTGTTCCTCGTTTTGGTGTTTATCCTCAACGGTATTTTTCTTGATGTTCCCGAACTGCATCAAGCTGCATCTCAGTTCACATTCGCCAATCACAAAGTTGTTTTTTCAGATCAGGATACGATACTGCATGCCTCGGCAAATATCCTACGAAATGCTGATTTTTGCACAGAAGATCTGCTCGGCATACAATCACGCGACGCCTCCAGTCTGCGTGGTGTAAGAGACGGTCGCAGAAGCAATGCAAAAGTACGAGTATTCTTGTCCTTGGTACATATTTTAGATTCAAAGATTTCCTATATTTCGGAAATGGCAGACTGTACCTGCATTGGCAATATTACCTTTAGCTGCAGGACAATTCTGCGTTATATACAGCGGCAGGATGGTAAAAAGCCGCTTTAATCCACGATAGCGAGTAGCGTAATAAAAAGTCTAGCGTTCTTATTTTTAGATTTATGGAGGATTATTATGAGTATACCATTGTGGATTTTAATTATTATTGGAAGTATTTTTGGAATTGTTTTAACTGGCGGCACGGTGATCGGCTTGATCGCTGTCATTATTTTTAAGATCTACCGCAAAGTTAGATTTGGAATTTCCTTATACGAATAAACAACTATTTATGCCATAACTTATAAAAGAGCAAAGCCTACGTTTTTTGCTCTGCAAGAATTGCTAAAGCAATTCTTGGTGGTATAACACCACATTGTGAGCAGTTTCCTATAAAAAAGTAAAGAAACAGCTGTCCTGCGGATCAAACTGCAGGACAGCCATTCTTTATGTTGCACGTAACATTTCTTTACAGTTTCGCTAAGTCTTCCTGACTGATCAGACGAACACCGCTCGCTTTCAGCACTTCTGCACCTTTCTTAATATCGGTAACACGGAAGATCAAATGCGCCTTACCGGATGTATGCGTGTTAAAAGCATACATATATTCAACATTGATCCCATTCTCGCCAAAAATATCTAACACATTTGCCAGACTTCCCGGCTGATCCGACAACTCAATCGCCATAACATCCTTCGTAGAAGATACATAACCTGCATCTTTTATCACTGTGGATGCATTGTAGACATCATCAACGATCAATCGAACGATACCAAAGTCCTGCGCATCCGCAACCGATAATGCACGCATATTAATATTATTTTCACGAAGTACATCGGTCAGCTCTTTTAATTTACCCGGCTTGTTTTCCAAAAATACAGAAATCTGCTTAACCATCATAGTGGACACCCCCATTCATTTTTACATTATTTATACAAATTTCTCTTATCGATAACGCGTACCGCCTTACCTTCACTTCTTGTAATTGTTTTCGGATTTACAAGAGTTACTTTCGCATAAATACCAAGCATTGCTTTCAATGCAGTTACCAATTCCTTCTCCTTTGCCGTAACTTCGCTCATGCTGTCTGAGAACATCTCCGGCGTCATCTCCACCTGTACCTCGATCGTATCACTGTTGTTGACACGATCAACGATGATCTGATAATTTGCCGCATATCCTTTATTCATCAATACCGTTTCGATCTGTGATGGGAATACATTCACACCTTTGACGATCAACATATCATCACTGCGACCCAACGGTTTTGTCATTTTGATATGTGTACGCCCGCAGGAACATTTCTTGCGGCTCAAGATACAAATATCTCTCGTGCGGTAACGAAGCAGCGGGAATGCCTCTTTCGTGATACTTGTAAATACAAGCTCACCTTTTTCTCCATCCGGAAGAACCTCCCCCGTCTTTGGATTGATTACTTCTGCAATAAAATGATCTTCATTGACATGCATGCCGTTCTGCTCAGAACACTCAAAGGCTACACCCGGTCCGGAAATCTCTGTCAGGCCATAGATATCATATGCTTTGATACCAAGTTTTTCCTCAATATCATGTCGCATCTCCTCAGTCCACGCCTCTGCACCAAAGATACCTGCCTTTAACTTAATCTGATCCTGTACGCCTTTCTCATGAATACTCTCTGCCAAATATGCTGCATAAGACGGTGTACAGCAAAGGATCGTGGATCCCAGATCGGTCATAAACTGAATCTGACGCTCTGTATTACCGGAAGACATTGGGATCGTTAGGGATCCAACTTTGTGGGAACCGCCATTTAAGCCGGAACCACCGGTAAATAATCCATAACCATAGGATACATGCACAATATCTTCTTTGGTACCACCGGCTGCTACGATCGCTCTGGCACAGCAGTCTTCCCATAGATCCAGATCATGCTGTGTATAAAAAGCTACCACACGTCTTCCTGTTGTACCACTGGTTGACTGGATGCGTACACAATCCTTTAATGGCATCGCTAACAGTCCATATGGATACTGATCTCTTAAGTCGTCCTTCTCCGTAAATGGTAATTTATGCAGATCCTCAACGCCATGAATATCTTCCGGTTTGATCCCTGCCTCGTCCATTTTATTTTTGTAGAATGGAACATTGTCGTAGATGTGTTTCACCTGCTTAACAAGTCGCTCACTCTGCAGTTTCTTGATTTCTTCTACCGGCATCGTTTCGATTTCCGGCTGAAAATAATTTTGTGCCATGGTATTCACCCATTCCTCTCTCATATTGCAAGTTCGGGAGCTTCCCCTCCCAAAACTTGCTTTGCGAATTTCCTTCGCATTGTAAACCGCTAATATATCTTTATTCTAGTTGCGTCCCAGCATAAACGCTTTCTTGTTCATCTCCAAGAACTTCGGCGGTACACACGCTTCCAAAGACGCCAGCCAAGCTTCCTCGCTGATCTCCGGGAAGTAACGTGATACTCGTCCCATAAGCACGATATTTACCGCTTTTGGACTGCCTGCCTCCATAGCAAGAGACAATGCATCCATATCATCAATATCCGCCCCGGCAGCTTTCATCTTTTCGATGAGATTCTCCGGATACTCTGCTGCTCCCGTGATAACCGGCATCGGGTCGATTTCCTGATCAGAAACGACAATCTTGCCGCCTTTCTTGAGATAGTTCATGTATCTGGCTGCCTCTAATTTTTCAAAAGAGATAATAACATCTGCTTGTCCTTTGTCAATGATCGGTGAATACACTTTGTCACCATAGCGCACATATGTTACAACGCTTCCTCCGCGCTGACTCATTCCGTGTACCTCAGATACTTTTACATCATAATTTTGACTGAGAAGTACATGTCCTAAAAGCTTGCTGGCAAGCAGAGAACCCTGACCACCTACACCTACGATCATAATATTTTTCGTCATTTTTGCGTCCTCCTATTCCGTAATTGCATCAAATTTGCAAAGCTGTTTACAAACACCGCAGCCAACGCAAAGTGTGTTGTCGATCTGCGCTTTGCCGCCCTTAATACTAATTGCCGGACAGCCAAGCTTCATGCACATTTTGCAGCCCTTGCATTTGTCTTTATCAACATTCAAAGGAGGTTTTACCTCAACATATTTGAGAAGTGCACATGGTCTTCTGCTGATGATCACGGATGGCTCAGCGGCAGCAAGTTCTTCTTTGACTGCCTTATCACATGCTTCCAGATCGTATGGATCAACGACACGAACGCGGTTAAAGCCCATCGCCTTGCAAAGTGCTTCAAGATTGATCTTACCTGCCGGATCGCCCTTGATGTTGTAACCGGTCGTTGGATTCTGCTGATGACCTGTCATTCCCGTAATGGAATTATCTAAGATAATAACTGTTGAATTGCTCATGTTATAAGCAATGTTAGCAAGTCCGGTCATTCCGGAATGCATGAATGTAGAATCTCCGATCACGGCAACGGTCTTGCCTTCAGATTCTTCGCCACGCGCTTTATTAAATCCATGGATCGAGCTGATGGATGCGCCCATACATGCTGTTACGTCGATTGCTGACAATGGCGCAACTGCTCCTAATGTATAACATCCAATATCACCCATAACGGTGCATTTGTTTTTGGATAATGTGTAGAACATTCCTCTATGAGGACAGCCCGCACACATTACCGGCGGTCTGACCGGAATGTTTTCATCCAAAGTCAAGCTTTCCTCTACCGGGATACCCATCTTTTCTGCAACCAGATTTTGTGAAAATTCATCTTCTAATGGGAATACGTCTTTACCTGTCACATCCAGTCCTAATTTCTTACAATGGCTCTCGATAATATCATCCAATTCTTCTATAATGAATAATTTGTCTACTTTTTGTGCAAAATCAAGAATTAATTTTTCAGGAAGCGGGTTGATCAGTCCCAATTTCAGGACACTTGCATTGTCTCCGAACACTTCCTTCACATATTGATACGAAGTTGAAGATGTTATAATTCCGATCTTAGTATCACCCATCTCAACACGGTTGAGTGGTGTTGTCTCAGCGTATGCGATCAAGTCTCTGGTACGCTGCTCTACAATTGGATGGCGGCGTTTCGCATTTGCCGGCATCATAACATATTTTGCTATGTCTTTCTTATATTCTTTGAGTGCCGGCTCCACACGTTCGGATGTTTCAACCAAACTCTGTGAATGTGCAACACGGGTACACATTTTCATGAATACCGGCGTATCATATTTCTCAGAAATTTCATAAGCGATCTTTGTGAATGCAAGTGCCTCTGCAGAATCCGAAGGCTCTAACATTGGTACCTTGGCAGCGATCGCATAATGTCTTGAATCCTGCTCGTTCTGGGATGAGTGCATACCCGCATCGTCCGCAACACCGATGATCATTCCGGCATTGATTCCGGTATAAGAGATTGTGAATAACGGATCTGCTGCGACATTAAGTCCTACGTGCTTCATTCCGCAAAAACTGCGTTTTCCCGCTACGGCAGCACCAAAAGCCACTTCCAGTGCTACTTTCTCATTTGGCGCCCACTCACAATAAATCTCATCGTACTTAGCTGCTTCTTCCGTAATCTCGGTACTTGGCGTACCCGGATAACTGGAAGCAACGCCACAGCCCGCTTCATACAGACCTCGTGCAACTGCAGCGTTACCTATCATTAACTGTTTCATTTAGCAGTTCCTCCTTTTTATCTAATGTGCTCTCGAAATAATATGTATGAACTTCGCGAGAGCGCATCCTGCATAATACTGATAATATTTTATCAAAAATTAAGCATAAGGTAAACTACTAATTGTGGGCAAGGGTGTTATTTGCAAAATTGGAACGTCCTAAGGATAAACCACTTTGCTGTGAAATCCTCTATTTGCAAAATTGGAATGCCTCTAGGTCGAATAACTGGCGACGTTCAAAATAGCAAGCTGACCATCCATTATATTCTGACTGTGCGATCAGATAAACCGCATGTCTTCCTGTGACGTTTTGCACTTTTGTACGAAGCGTAGTGCTATCTCGCTCAAACTCTGCCACGCCAATTTCTGTCTGCTCATCGTCGATACAAATATGCAGTTTGCCATGACAGCCTCGCGGATGTACTTTTGCCATAAATGTCATTTCATCTCCGGTAAAATCATCGCCAAAATCAAAATACTTCCAGCCCATTACGCAGCCATCGGTAATATTAGTGATGATTCTTGTAAAAGGATCTAATTCTGTGATGAATGCCGCTGGTTCATCTGCCTCAATTTTCTCTTCCTTTGACTCTGTGTCAACCTTAGGTTCTGCCTCTGACGGCTGCTCCGTTGTATCTGCTTCCTGCTCATTGCGTAAATGCTGGTCTGTGCTTTCAACGTTTTTCTCCAATTGAGCAGTTTTTATCTGTACGTTTTTCAGAACACATACCGTATCTGCCGCCGTTGCTTCATACGGATTCAACGACTCCTCAAATCCAAGAGATGTCATTTCCACGGTTGGGATCGTGCCGTCTTCTAATATCTCGATCCGCTCCACACAGCCCCTGCGCGACATGATCGAGCCATTGGTCATGCGATGATAAAAAATATACCACTGTCCGTTAATCTGGCAGATGGAGCCATGATTATTACCACCCGGATAGTCGGCACCATTATCCACAATATATCCTCGATATGTAAATGGCCCGGTTGGAGAATCCGATGTAGCATATGCAAGCCTGCTGCCAATTTTAGGTGAATAGATCAAATAATAGGTATCTCCTACTTTTCGTGGGGAACAGGCTTCAAAAAATCCATCCTCCGTCTCCGTAACCGGAATAATGTCCGTCTGATAACTTCCATCCACGACTTCATACATATTGTCCCCGTTCAGTTCACACATGTAAGATCCCAAGAATCCACAATACACGTATACTCTTCCGTCATCATCAACCAATACACCCGGGTCGATAAACGTACCGTTGTCATAATGATCCGGTATATTGTACTGATACTGGGACAGCATCATAAATGGGCCTTCCGGTCGGTCACTCACCGCTACACAGCCTTTCGCATCTACAATATATGCATAGAGATAATATTTACCATCTTTCTCTACAACGTCCGGTGCATATAATTCATGTTCTGTCCAAGGTGTATCCGTTGTTTTGCCCTCTTTTGCCTTTGATCGGAAAATATCTCCGTGGCATGTCCAATGACTCAAATCATGGACAGATGCAGACCACACCTTTAATTTGTAATCACAAAATCTTTCACAATCCACACGATCATGTGATCCGTATACATATACGCGATCCCCAAATACTCTTGGTTCTCCATCCGGGATATACTCCCAAGATGGTAAATAAGGATTTGCCATAGTTAACCTCCGTTCTGTTCTTCGATAGGATATTCGGTGCAACTGTTAGTTTGCTCTCATCGTGATATTTATTTTGACGAGAATAACTTTTCATTGTAAAATTACTATGATGCAAACGACAAATATCGTTCGGCCATAACCCTATTACTGTGTGTATTATACAAAAAGAATGTTTGTGGTTCAATAGAACAAAAAGACGTATATCTTTCATTTTCAGACTTGCGAAAATGGTTATAGAACCATGGAGTAATGTTTTTGTTTTCAGCACAGAGACAGTGTGGAACATCAGAACGGGGGGATAGAACCATGGAGTAATGTTTGTATTTTCAACGCAGAGACAGTGCGGAACATCAGAACGGGGGGTATAGAACCATGGAGTAATGTCTGTGTTTTCAGCGCAGAGACAGTGTGGAACATCAGAACGGGGGGGATAGAACCATGGAGTAATGTTTGTATTTTCAACCAAAAGAAACGTGCTGAAGATAGAATGGAGATTTCGTATGGATTTTTTTTTGAATTGGTTTACAGAGGATGAAACATTTCCTTTTTTTATACAATATGGAACACATGACGAAGATCTGTGTCTACATACACATGCCGATTTTTCAGAGCTTGTGATCGTGCTGAGCGGCACCGCCACACATGTGGTGGACGGAGAAGAGTATCCAATCCGTAAGGGGGATGTTTTTGTGATCAGTAATAATACTGCACACGGCTATAAACACCCCAAAAATTTTCATATATGTAATATCATGTTCCACCTGTCCTATTTTTTGGACTATCAAAGTGATATTAAAACAACGGCAGGCTTTCATGCACTTTTTGTCATTGAACCCACCTTAACCAAAACCCAAGGTTTTAAACGACAATTAACGTTGAACTTAGCACAATATGAAGAAATCCACACGTTGATCGTTTCACTCAAAAATGAATACGAAACTAAGCTCCCCGGCTATCAGACAATGATCATCAGTCTGCTCTCACAGCTTTTTACTTCGTTGTCACGTTTTTATGACGTGTCCCAAAAATCTGACAGTAAAGAGGTTGTTTCCATCGCAAATACTATTGCTTATATGGAAAATCATTACAATGAAGATTTATCCATCGAAGAACTGGCACAGTATTCCGGATTGTCCTCCAGACATTTCCGCCGGATCTTTCAGCGCATATACAGCATTAGTCCTACAAAATATATGACGATATTGCGCATTCAGGCCGCTATGAAAGCTCTGCAAAATCCTCATCTTTCGATCACAGAGATCGCTTTACTCTGCGGTTTTTCAGACAGTAATTATTTCTCAAGAAAATTTAAGGCTGAAACAGGAAAAAGCCCGCTGGAATACCGTAAGTATATCCAGGGACTTTCTAATTCCAGTATAACGATTTAACGACCGGCACGTCACGCAGGTCCGGATGAACAAATACCCGGCCTGTCACGTAGATCCTGATAAACACATGTCCGGCACGTCACGCAGGTCCTGTTTCAATTTATCGGAAACTTACCCATACAACCGGGTAGATTCCGTTCGGATCCCAGTCGGGCGGAAGATTGTCTTTATATTCTGAAATCGTATCTTCCGGCAATACAAATATTGGATTCTTAACAATATCTTCTTTTTTGGTCTCAACCGTTTGCATACCGGCACGTTTTTTTGCCGTAATTTCTTTTCCCATCATTACCTTTTCACGATCACTAAAATTAGCACTCGTAAATTTTCCATTCAGGAACTCTGTCAATTTCTTGCCTTTTAGATTCTCGCCCTCTTTTCCGGATGGCAATTCCTCCTTACTCAGCGGTGTACTGCGAATCAACATCGCTTTTTCCCCTAACAGAGCTTTATCCAATACCATCCAGCGCATTCCGGCATAGTATACTTTAGTTCCAATCTCTGCCTTACGCATAAAGCGTTTTTGGTAACGGGTTGTGCGGTGTTCTGCATCTGCATATGCACCAGCCAAACGATATACCTTCATTGCTTTCTTATGGTGATTATCATCGTCATATTTCTTGGCGATCTTGTAATAACAGGATTTCTTCATTGTTCCTACACCCGGCAAATATTCTACCTGATCATAAGAATTGATGGCAGCTTTGTAATCGCCAAGCATTTTATGCCCAAAACCTTTTACGATATACGACAATGGAGTTACCATGATCACCGTACAGATAACAACAATTACTGCCAATGCAATAGCGCGACGCTTATACACTTTGCGCGTTTCAATCTTGCGAATCCCCGCATGGCAAGCTTTGTCTCCTGCTTCTGCTTTATCTGCATATGCTGCAAATTTCTTTAATCTCCGATACTCACTATTTGCAGCAATGTAGTCACTCTTTGTTTTTGCTTTGTCATACATATCTTTCGCCGTCTGTAAGGTTTTCTCGCAACCTTCACGTTCTATCTGATCTGCCTTATCTGCGCACTGCTTACGACGCTTCCTGGCATCCTCATAATCTCCCAACTCCTCAAACATGGCGGCTGCGGAGCGAAGCGACGTTACCGCTCTCTCAAATCTCTCGACACAGTCGATTGCATCCATCAGTTCTACGGCAGTATTATATTTTTCCTCTTCCGGAGAGGGACCTGTCTTAAAAATGTCCTCTTTACTAAGTGCCATATTTTCCTCCATTCATTTCGTTACTTCCAAAACGGTTCTCTGCAAAGTTGGCTGCTTTTCGAAGCCACTTTCTATATCGTTTGTTTTCTCCAAACTACTCTCTGCAAAGTTGGCTGCTTTTCAAAGCCACTCGAACTTCCTTATTATACAATACCTTGCGCATCTTTACACCCTTTTTTTAATTTTTTCCCGGGAAAGTTTATTTTTGAGTTAATTAATGATCATTTCCCACACTGTTCGCATAATGCTGTCATTTCTGACTGTTGACAGATTCCACTGTTCGCCTGCTGCTGTTATGTCTGACTTTTGGCAGATTCCACTGTTCACCTGCTACTGTTATGTCTGACTTTTGGCAGATTCCGGAAATATCTCGTCCAAGAAACGCGACGGATCAGTTTCATGATGAAGTCTGGTCTTTACATAGCTCATAATTAGCTTTGTTTTTGCGCGCGTCATTGCAACATAAAAAAGTCGTCGTTCTTCTTCCACATCTGCATCCAAAACCGCTTTGTTGTGAGGGGCAACACCTTCATTGACATCCGGAAGAAACACGATTTCATATTCCAATCCTTTGGCACCATGCATTGTCAATAGCTGTATCGCATCTTCTTTGGTTTCGTATTTTTTGTTTTCTTGCTCCTGCAGCGCCTCGCCATATTGTTTTATATAGTCAAACCATGCCTCCGTGGTCTCACACGCTCTCGCATCTTCCTGCAATTCATCTAATATATCAAACATATCCTCAGCGCGGATTCCCCGGTACTCTGCATATTCTCGAATATATTCATCGTAACCGATTCCCTTACGAATAAAATTAATGGCAGCATATGGTTTTAGCGACACCAGCATGGCAAGGTCTGATTGTAATTGCTCAATACGGTCAACCATCCAATCTTTATCTTCATAAAATAATTTTAATTCTTCAAAATCTGCATAAGTTTCCGTAAAAGCATTCCGATGTACATAGCGTTTTGGTCGATTAATGATACGCATCACCTTACTTCGCTCCCTTGCCCCTTGCGCCACCTCGATATAGGTCAATATATCTTTTGCGATCCAGTGCTCATATAAATTTGGCAAATGCTCCTTTAATTCAAAAGGAATGTTATACTCCATCAGCTTTACCGTCAGTCCGCGCGCCTGAGGATTGGTTCGAAACAGTACTGCCATTTCCCTGTACAAAACTCCCTCTTTACGATACTCCAAAATCTGCTGCCGTATCGCTTCATTTTGCTCAGCACTTTTTTCATAACAAAGGTTCTCGACCTCAGCTCCCGCCTCATGCGCTGCGAGGATGTCCTTTGGCAAACGATTTTGATTATGGGCGATCAGATTCCCTGCCGCTTTTACAATATTGGCACTGCAGCGGTAGTTTACCCCCAGCTTACATATTTGTGCGTTTTTATAATCCGCCAGAAATTGCTTCATAATATCCGGTCGTGCTCCTCGGAATCCATATATAGATTGATCGTCATCTCCTACTACAAAAAGATGGTTTTTCGGCTGCGCCAACAGTTTAACTGTCTCATATTGGACACGATTAATATCTTGAAATTCATCGATCAAAATATATGGATATTTTTGCTGCCACAGTGCGCGAATATCCGGCCGCTGTTCCAAAAGTTCGTAGCAATATACCAGCATATCATCAAAGTCAATAAGCCGCTTCTTCTCTAAGCAATGTTGATATTTCGTAAATATCTGTCGAAATGTATCCCCCGGACAGATCGGCGAATAATAGTGCTCCAGCTCTATCCGCTCTCCTTTCACACGACTGATCTCCGCAGTCAGATCCACCAGAAACTCATTTTCATCCTGTATTTCTAATCTGCTTTCAGCAACCAGATCCCGCAAAATACGATACTTCATCTCGTCACGTATAATGTTATCTGCACTATAATGATAAGCATATTTTAATATCGTAAAGAAAACCGCATGAAATGTTCCAAATTGAACACCTCCTTTGCCTCCCTCTGCCAAATAGCGCTGCTTCATCTCAGCAGCAGCCGCTTTCGTAAAGGTAATGACTAAAATATTGCCGGGAGCTACATCATGCTCATTAACCAATCGTTTGATACGCTCTGTAATTGTATATGTCTTTCCGGAACCAGGTCCCGCCAAAACTAACATCGGTCCGGCAAAATGCGATACAGCAATTCTCTGCTCTTCGTTTAGTTCCCTCATAATCCTCCTACTCAATAAAAGGGCAACGCATTAACGTTGCCCCTGTATGAATTACTTTTGATCTTCTATTCTTCATCTGCTGCCTCGCTCAGCATTTCGATTCCCTTACGGATACGTGCAAGCGACTCCTCTTTTCCAAGGATTTCCATAATCTCATATGCACCGCCCGGTGTCATCTGTTTGCCGGAAACTGCAGTTCGAAGTGGCCACAGTACACGACCATTTTTCAACTCTTTTTCTGCGATATAGGCTTTGCATACTTCCTCAATCTCATCAATTGAGAAATCTGTCATTGCCTCCAGTCGTGGTAACATATCTTGCAACACTTCCAATGAATTCTCTGTGTTGGTCTTCATCTTCTTGTGTGTATACATCGCTACATCATACTCTGGTAATTCCTCAAAGAAATCAATCTTCTCTTTGATATCTGGAAATACTTCAATACGCGTCTTCAGCAATTCAGCGATCTTCTTAAGATCGTAATCTTTCGTCACCACTTCTTTAACAACCGGAAGAGCATGCTCCATATATGCATCCATATCCATTGCCTTGATATATTCACCGTTCATCCAACGCAGTTTTACAATATCAAAAACAGCCGGAGATTTACTAATATGATGGTAATCAAACACTTCCTCTAGCTCTTTCAGTGAGAAAATCTCTCTGTCTTCTGTCGGACTCCAGCCCAGTAACGCAACAAAGTTAATGATTGCCTCTGGCAAAAATCCCTGATCCAACAAATCTTCTACAGATGAATGTCCACAGCGTTTTGAAAGCTTTTTATGATTCTCATCTGTAATGGTTGGACAATGTACATACTCCGGCACTTCCCAGCCAAACGCCTCATACAGACGATTATATTTTGGAGCAGATGAAAGATACTCATTGCCTCGCACTACATGAGTGATCTCCTGCAAATGATCGTCTACAACATTCGCAAAATTATATGTTGGATAACCATCTGTCTTGATCAAGATCATATCATCAAGTTCTGCATTATCTACCTCAATATCGCCGTAAATGGCATCATGAAAGGTCGTTGTTCCCTCTGTCGGATTGTTCTGACGAATAACGTAAGGAATCCCTGCGTCAAGCTTTGCCTGAACTTCTTCTTTGGAAAGATGCAGACAATGCTTATCATATTTTGCAATTTCCTTGCCATCTTCTGTTTTACTGGATGCTCTCAGCTCTTCCAAACGCTCTTTCGTACAGAAGCAGTAATAAGCCTCTCCTTTTTCCACCAATTGTTTAGCATAGTTCAAGTACACACCTGTCTTCATACGTTCACTCTGCACATATGGACCATAACCACCATCTTTGTCTGGTCCTTCATCGTGCTGCAATCCGGTAAGTTTCATTGTATTATAAATGATATCCAACGCTTCCGGCACAAAACGCTCCTGATCGGTATCTTCAATACGAAGCACAAACGTTCCATGTTCATGGCGTGCGATCAGATACTCATACAATGCGGTTCTCAAATTACCTACATGCATGCGTCCTGTTGGACTAGGTGCAAATCTTGTTCTTATCTTGCTCATTCTTTTCTGCCTCCTGAATTTTGTCTTTCTGCTTCTTTTTCTTATTCTGCGGAAGAGGAATGTCTGCCACATACTTAAACAATTCACATAAATCTCCATACGCACGATAGTTGGCGCGATCATCACCTACCATCTCGTGAGTATTTAACAGAAGCATTTTATCGCCTTTATAGTATTTCGTCAAATTTAAACACAACGGAGATCTTATTGATGTTCCAACGATCAGTAAAAGATCAGCGTTTTCTACAGCATTTGCTGCAGCCGATATTTTGCCATTGTCTACCATTTCGCCTAGCAAAGTAAATCCGGGCCGCAATGGCACACCACACTTCGTACATGACGGTATTCCTACCGCATGTCGTATAAAGTCTGATCCGTATACTTTACCACAGTTTGGACAATAGTTCTTCTCCACAGAACCATGAAGCTCTATCACGTCATCGCAACCAGCCATCTCATATAACGGATATACCGTTCGCTTCACGATCGCATCAAGCTTTCCTGCCTGCTGAAGACGCAAAGCACCTTCGTGTATCGAAGTCGGTTGCAATGCGCAATTTAGTATGATCTCCTTATAATATTGGTAAAATATCTCTACCCTTTTTGACAAAAACATGGATGAAATAATTTCATCATTCGAGTATCCATATTTTTGCTCAATATCATATGCAATATGTTCTGCGCGAACGCCATTTAATCCCGCTGCGCGTGCCACGCCAAGTCCACTGATCAACACAATATGGTCACTCTCTCTAGTCAATTTTCTCATTGCCTTTAATGAAGTTTCCATAATAATCCTCCCTTCTCCCACAGCCCTGCAAATTATGGGGCCGTCAGACACCAATTTGCAATTTTTGATCCGTCTGGATCATTTTTCCCCTAAATACTTACAAATACACTCCACTGTTTGGTCGATGCCAACAAAATCACTACGTATAACCATATCATAGTTATTAAGATTGGTCCATTTCTCTCCTACATGGTAATTGTAATAATTCGCTCGTCTTTTGTCATTTTTCAATATGATATCTGCTGCCTTATCCGGTGCTTCTCCATATTCTGATATCACTCGATCAATTCGAAATTTCATGGATGCTTTCACAAACAGATTGACAATATTGTCCCGCTCTTTGAGAACATAGTCGGCACATCTGCCAACAATAACACACGGTCCCTCATCTGCCACTTTACGAATGACATCCGATTGTGCCAAAAAAATTCTATCATCCAACGATAATCCATTGAATCCAAAATCCTGATTGCCATACACATTGATCCCCATTGCAAGAGAATATAACAGACTGTTTGTCGCTCGATCCTCTGCTTTTGCAAAATTTTCCTCTGCAAAACCACTCTCTTTCGCGGCTCTAGTGATCAATTCATTGTCATAAAATGGAATTCCATAATATTCTGCTACTTTCTGTCCAATCTCTCTACCACCGCTGCCATACTGTCTGCCAATTGTGATTACCTTGTTCATACTAGCACCTCCAATCTCACTGTCTACACCTTCCGCTTCAACCAGAGTATTTCAAGATCATTCTGCAGAAATTATGCTCGGAATTGATGTCTGAATATTAACATCCGCATCATAATCCACGCCTTCTATACGAAATCCAAATATTTCGTAAAACTCCTGCCAATACCCATCAATATCCGTTAGTTCTGACAGGTTTTCCGGAGAAATTTTCTCCCAGATCTTTTTAACCTCCTCTTGAACCTCCGGTTTCATTTCATAATCATCCATACGGATCAAATGATTCTCATCCGTAGGCACTTCCCCCTCCACGCAAAGTCTGTCATGAACAAGTCGATACATTTGCTCAATACAGCCTTCGTGTAAATTCAATTCCTTCATCACCTTGAATAGAATTGATATATACAACGGAACGATCGGAATTGCGCTGCTTGACTGTGTTACCACCGCCTTATTAACTGCAACATATGCCTCTGTTCCCTGTATGTGTTCATTGATTTTATCTGCTGTGCGATATAGATCCTGCTTTGCCTGACCAATACTTCCATCATAATAGATCGGATACGTAAGCTCCGGTCCAATGTAGGAATATGCAACTGTCTTCGCACCATCCGCCAACACATCTGCTTCCTGTAATGTTTCCATCCAAAGCATCCAGTCCTCGCCACCCATAACCTTGATCGTATCATTGATCTCCTCCTCAGTCGCAGGCGGAATCGTTACTGTGGTGAGTTCATTTGTCAACAAATCAATACTTTGATTCGTAAATTCTTTATCTACTGTTTTCAAAACAGAACGATATGTCACCCCATCCGGAGCCTTACGACGCGGTGCTGCAAGACTGTAGATCACCATATCCACCTGACCAAAGTCTTTCTTGATCAATGCGATCGTCTCCTCTTTAATCTCCTGAGAATACGCATCTCCATTAATTGACTTCGCATAATGTCCATCATTCTGTGCAAACTGCTCAAACGCCGCTGTGTTGTACCAGCCTGCGCTGGCTGTTCTCTTCTCCTTACCGGGCTTGTCAAAAATAACACCGATAGAATCTGCGCCACAAGCATATGTAAGTGCAATTCGGCTTGCGAGCCCATAACCCATAGACGCCCCCAACACAAGTACTTTCTTAGGGCCTTCTGCTTTCGGCTGAGACTTAACATATTCAATCTGTCTTCTCACTGATTCTTTACATCCCTCCGGATGCGCCGTCGTGCACATAAATCCTTTAACTTTTGGCTGAACTACCATTTTTATCCTCCATTTTCTTATCTGTAATGAATCGATCAACATATACATATGTTGAATTATCCTCTCATATATACTTCCCGGTACTACAATAATAGCCTTGCTGTTTCTCCATTCAAATTACGATGTTTTAGGGTTATTATAGCACAAAAAAGATAGTAATTCAATCGTACACGCACTTGCAACATATGTCAAGTAATAATTTTTTTAATTTTTTTTACAACATTTCTCTTTACAAGGAACATTTGTTCTGCTATACTACTAATACCCCAAAAGAAAGGAATTGTTTGTATGAGATCTCGTTACATTACTATCCGCTTGGCAATCTCCACATGTTTGTGCATGATAGCTGTCCTAGGTTGTCTTTTGTCTTTATTTTACAAGGGAACACCTACTGCTTTACGAACTCCCGGAGCAGCTTTTTGTGGACTGAGCAGCTTATTCATTATATATAGGATCATATGCCTGTCACATAAAAGATACATCTTCCGCAAAGGTGTTTATCACTCCCGCGACCTTGACCAGATATCCGGTGCTGATTTCGAGGCACTATCTTGTGATATACTGGTAGCAAACGGTTTCGAATTTGCAGAGAATACACAGGCAAGTGTTGATTTTGGTGTAGATGTTTTGGCAAGACGCGAGGGTATAACTTACGCGATCCAGTGCAAACGTTATGACTCCCCGGTTGGTATTGATGCTGTACAACAGGTCTATGCCGGGCGTGCATATTACGAATGCCATGTCGCAATGGTACTTACCAACCAATATTTTACCGGAAGCGCACGCAAGCTGGCAGATAAAATAGGTGTTGTTCTGTGGGATCGAGATATGTTGGAAGAACTATTACAGTAGTCCAGAAAAGAAGGAGGCTCTTATGCACACATGTAAAGTATCTGTCCGCGACTTGGTGGAATTTATATTACGCTCCGGTGATATTGTATCTTCTTCTACCGGCATCCGAGATACTGATGCTATGCAGGAAGGCACTCGCATTCACAAAAAGCTGCAAAAGCAGATGGGATCACAATACCATGCCGAAGTCCCATTAAAATACACATCCTCTGTGTGCTATGATAACCTTTCGTTTGCAATATCCGTGGAAGGACGCGCTGACGGCATATTCCCGAAAGCTCTACTTCCAAGGCTGTACGATTTTGCTGACTTTTCAAGCGAGATCCCCCTAGAAACCGAGGCCGAGCATACCCATCCGATAATCCCATGCCGCACTATAATTCATGATGATTCCGAGGCACCTACTGACTTTATTGATGAGATCAAGGGCATATATCGTAATGTACACACAATGTACGAGCCCATTGCCGTTCACCGTGCTCAGGCGCTGTGTTATGCGTATATTTATGCCTCGCAGGAACACCTTTCATCCATTGGTATCCGCATCACTTATTGTCATATTCCCACGGAAGATATCCGCTATTTTTATGAAGTGATCACCTATGAGGACCTTCACCAATTTTATGAAACATTATTAACGGAATACGCAAAGTGGCTTGCTTGGCAGATACACTGGCAAGAAGAACGCGATGCCTCTATACGCCCGTTGGAATTTCCGTTTGTATATCGTAACGGACAGGCCGATCTTGTGAAAGGTGTCTACCAATCTATCCTACGACAAAAACGGCTCTATATCGAAGCCCCTACCGGCGTAGGCAAAACAATTGCAACAATATTTCCCGCTGTTAAAGCAATGGGGGAACATTTGACAGGGAAAATCTTTTATCTGACCGCCAAAACGATTACTCGTACGGTTGCTGAAAACACCTTCGCACTTCTGGCCAACCACCATGCAGCCCTCAAAAGTATCACCTTAACTGCCAAAGATAAGATCTGCATTCTAGAGAAAGCAAACTGTCATCCGGCAAATTGCGAACGTGCCAAAGGTCATTTTGACCGTATTAACGATGCCGTATATGATCTTATCACTCACGAATCACAGATCACTCGTGATATCGTAACGCAATACGCCTTAAAGCATGAAGTATGTCCTTTCGAGCTCAGTCTGGATGCTTCTCTTTGGTGCGATGCTGTGATCGGCGACTATAATTATGCCTTTGACCCGGATAGCCACCTCAAACGCTTTTTTTCAGATGGCGCTGCCGCAAGTACAGCGAATCTTTTTTTAGTAGATGAAGCACACAATTTGGTTGACCGTGCCCGCGATATGTACTCTGCAGTTTTGATCAAAGAAGACGTGTTAGAGACCAAACGTCTCCTTAAAACCAAAAGCAAAAAGATCACAGCTTCTTTAGAAAGTGTAAATCGTGCACTTTTAGATCTGAAAAGACAATGTGACGAACTTCTCATCTGCACACTGTCTATGACAGATGCTTTGTTAGGACGCTTACTTCGACTTCAAAGTGTAATGGATGAGTTTTTACAAGATCCCTCTTTCAGTGAGAAAAAATTATCGGAGGAACAATTTAGCCAATTACTGGATTTTTACTTTAACATCCGTTCCTTTGTAAATGTATATGAGTTGGTTGATGAACACTATCTGATTTATTGCGACTATAATGATAACAGCAATTTCTGTGTTCATTTACAATGTATGAATCCATCTGCCAACCTGGAACAGTACCTTGCCATGGGACGCTCCGCTATTTTTTTCTCTGCAACACTGCTTCCTATTCAATACTATAGAGAGCAACTGGCAAGCCGCCCTGAAGATTACGCTATCTATGCCCCATCACCGTTCCCTGGTCACAACCGACTATTACTGGTCGGTCGGGATGTCAGCACTAAATACAGTCGACGCGGAGCTGCAATGTATGCCCGAATTGTAGACTATATATTACGATTTGTGCATGCCAGATCGGGCAACTATATGGTCTTTGTTCCATCCTATAAGATGCTGCAGGATATCTATGATATGATCGCCTCCTCTGATGCCAGTCAAGATCTGACTCTGCTTACACAAAATGCCACAATGGATGAGCAAGAACGAGAAGAGTTTCTGGCGCATTTTTCAGAATCTCCCACCACAACGACTGTAGGATTATGCGTCTTGGGCGGAATATTTAGCGAAGGAATAGATTTGAAGGCAGAACGACTGATAGGTGCTGTGATTGTGGGAACAGGTCTGCCAATGGTTTGCAATGAAAATGAACTCTATCGACAATTTTTTGACGGGGAAATTTCATCATTTTCAACAGGTTCTGAAAACGACGAAGCAACAATAAGAAACACCAGACATGGTTTTTCTTATGCATACCAATATCCGGGCATGAATAAAGTCCTGCAAGCAGCCGGACGTGTCATCCGAACCGAGCAGGACTATGGTTGTATCCTTTTATTAGACGATCGTTTTTTGCAGGGCAGTTATCAATCCCTCTTCCCACGTGAGTGGTTTCCGCATTATACAGTCACCCCTGAGACTATGACTGAACACTTGCTCAAGTTTTGGGAGGCACACAGCACTTAACTTTCCGTCCGTTTGCCAGGAATAATAAACTCCCGTTATCACAAACGGCTGCCCCTGTTTATCCGGAACAACTGTCCCTGTTTATCTGGAGCGACAGTCCCTGTTTATCTAGAGCGACAGTCCCTGTTTATCTGGAACGGCTGTCCCCGTTTATCAAGAGCGGTAATCTCCGTTTATCTTCACATAATCGTATGTAAGATCACAGCCCCATGCCTTAGCAGATGCTTCGCCCTGATTCAAATGAACATGAATATAAATTTCATCTTTGTTCAATATTTTGGCCGCTTCTTCCTCGGAAAAAGCAACCCCTGCACCATTTTTACATACTGCTACTGTTCCGACTTCTGACTCCAACTCTACTGCCACTTTGTCAATATCGAACTCCGCTTCCGCATAACCAATTGCGCAAAGGATTCTTCCCCAGTTAGCATCTTCTCCGAACATAGCACATTTAAACAATGGGGATCGGATTACACTCTTCGCCACAACAATTGCTGTTTCCTGATCCGGTGCGCCATCACAAGAGCATTCTAAAAATTTAGAAGCACCCTCTCCATCTGCTGCCAACATTTTGGTCATATTCTCCATAACAACGTACAATGCTTTTTTAAACAGATCGAAATCAGCATTTTTCTCGGTAATCTCTGCATTTCCGGCTAAACCATTTGCCATAACACTAACCATGTCATTTGTGGAAGTATCACCATCTATACTCAAACAGTTGTATGTAACTTTAACAATTTCTGATAATGCCGCCTGTATCATTTCTCCGGAAATTGCCACATCCGTCGTGATAAAGTTAAGAGTGGTAGCCATATTAGGATGGATCATGCCGCTGCCTTTTGCCATGCCACCTAGTCTACATTTCTTACCATCCAAAAGAAATTCTACTGCAACCTCTTTCTGTACGGTATCTGTTGTCATAATTGCTTTTGCCGCAGCATCGTGTCCATCGATGCTTAATCCCTCTGCGAGTTCATGCATAGCATTTGCAAACGGCTCTACAGACATTGGTGCTCCGATGACACCGGTTGAAGCAACAATAACACGATCTGCTGTAATCCCCAATTCGTCAGCTGTTAACTTACAAACGGCATTTGCCACTTCTACGCCATTGGCATTACAGGTATTCGCATTCTTCGAATTCACGATCACTGCCTGTGCTTTGCCACCACTTTGCGCAAGATTTGCTTTCGTCACCAAAATAGGTGCACCCTTCACTTTATTTTGAGTATATACTGCTGCTGCTGTACATTCCTTCTCACTAAATATCATTCCAAGATCATTTTTTGTTTTTACCGGATTAATACCGCAATTCAATCCATTAGCCGTAAATCCCTGTGCAGCACACACACCATTTTCCACATACTCATACCCAGCATACTCTTTCTTTGTCATTTTGTCCTCATTTCCGCACACATGCTATTCTGACAAATTTATACCACGTGTGCAAATATATAAATCTGCCGACTCAGATAGATGCTGTAATTCAAAGTCGAGTTTAACCACTACTGCACCTATCCGCCATTGTAAAAAGCCATCCCTATAGTAACAGATTCCGCAAAAAAATACCATCCTTTTCCCATTGCAAAAAGGATGGTATTTATAATCTTCCTATAGCGATAAAGATATAATCTAAGGACATGTACTTACCGCAACTAGTCAACTTAATCACAGTTTACTCTTAAAGCGTACATCGTCATAGGCAATGCATGTACCTACCGCATACTAGTCAACTTGATCGCAATTACCCGATCGACCTTATAAGTGCATTTCGAATATTTACAACCGGAAAATACTGTATATAAATATTGTCCATATACCATACTTCCACAGGCTCTTGGTGGAATTGTAGTCTTCTTCGTATACGCTTTTTTTGCCACACCGCCTGACGCTGCCGGTGTCGAAAATGCAGGCTTATAGGTGCGAATCTGGGACAAATAGCCGGACTGTTTGTTGTTTGACTGAGAACTTCTCACCACATACATATAACCATTCGCGTCAAAGGATACGGCTCTCGTTCGATTTGGCATTGCCATATAATATTTACGTGTCAGCGATACTGCACCTGTTGTACCGGTTTGTACTACATAGCCATACATTCTCGTTGCAAGCTTCGAATTATAAGCTCCAATCCACAATACATGATCTCTGTATGCCATATAAGAACCATTTGTTGCTATGGAATAAGTTTCATCAAACGCAGCTAATTCAGTGTATGAGTTCCCTGACGCTACCGCTTTTGAGATCATCTCATATGAAAAACGAACAACTTTTTTCCCTTGTGTCAGCCACACATTCTTGCCATCATACGCCATTGCATTAATTTTTGTCTTATTTGGCATAACCAACGTCGTAATATATGATTTTGAAGACCGGCTTAATACGTAGATGACAGATTCATCCTCTCCATTATATGCGTATGCCGATACCAGCATATAGGCACCTGCTGTGCAGCCTCCTTGTGGAAACATGCGATTATTGGCGAAACCTGCTACGTTGGTTGTTTTCATCCCTGGTATAGCAAAGCTTTTCGTATAGTTTGCTTTACGCAAAAATGCATATTTCTTATATGCCGGAGACTTCTTAAACTTTGCTATGCTGGAATACTTTCTTGCACCTTTCGATGTCGCACTTACCGTTATAGTCTTAGCAGCGTAGGCTTGCGAAAGCTCTCCTTCTACCGGAAGACCATTGGCATTCAAAGTATAGGCAGATATCTTAAAGTAATAAGTTTTATTTTGCTCTAAAGATTTTTTAACATATTTGCAAGTACCGGGATTCGTAATTGTTTTTGTTCTTGTATATGTTCCTGTCTTGCTTGTCGCATAGTAAATATAATATCCGCTCGCATCTTTTTGTTCTGTCCAATATAACTTGACGCGCTTAGAACCACCTTTGATCTGTGTTACCTGTGGCGCTATCGGCGCGGTTACTTCTGTAACCTGTGGTGTTGCACTAGGTTCTACTGTAGCCTGCGGTGTGTTGCTCGGCACTGTCGTTGGCTGCTCACTAACCTGCGGTGTGTTGCCCGGCACTGTCGTTGGCTGCTCACTAACCTGTGGTGCATCATCTGGTTTTGCGGTTGGCTGCCCACTAACCTGTGGTGCATCATCCGGTTTTACAGTCGGCTGCCCACTAACCTGTGGTGTGTCATCCTGAACTGCACCCGGCTCTTTCGTAATCTGGGGGCTGGATGCCGGATCTAATTCTGTCTGTGGCGTTGCACTTGACCCTACTCCTGAAGATGCTTCATCTGCAGAAATATGCATGCTATTTGCTGCATACGTCCCGCTCACTATTAATGCTGCTGATAATACAAATGATAATAATCTTTTCATAAATTCTATATTCCTCTTTTCTTTTTGGATGAAAATGTTGAAGACTCTGTAACACTTTCATCTGTTTTTGTAAATATTTCTTCGCCGTCTTTCAACCGCTCCTACCACATTTTCCCTTATATTAACGCTGTTTTTTGTCATTTATATGTTAGCTTTTTCACAGAAAAGTGACAATTTCGACAAATCACCTATACCAAAAAAGCAAAGCCAGCGCTTTGCTTTACAAGAATTGCTAAAGCAATTCTTGGTGATGTCACGCTACATAACAGCATTTTCCTATACCAAAAAAGAGGTACCACAGAAAATTTCTGCAATACCTCTTTCTATTAAGAGCAATATTAAAATTATACTAACTCAATGAGTACCTGCATAGCAGCATCACCCTTACGCTGACCAATCTTCACGATACGGGTATAACCACCATTACCATTGCGCTCAGCATACTTTGGTGCAAGATCATCCAAAACAAATGCTGCAACATCAACAGTCTTAGTACCACTCTTGCGTCCCTGCATCTCTGCCGGAACCTCAGTGATGTTGTAAAGAACCTTCTGCATCTTTCTACGAGCATGCAGTCTGGATGGCTGATCCTTTCTGATCTCCTTCTCTACTTCATCAAACTGTGTTACCTTCTTACCATCAACGACTTCTTTCACACGCTTACCATCTTTGTCCTTGCGGGCAACCTTAGCAGTAACGGTTACAGTGTCGTAATTATTGCATTCCTTAACACCCAGAGCAATGATTCCCTCTGCGATTTTACGAATCTCTTTCGCTTTTGCCTCAGTAGTAACAATACTGCCATGATACAACAAATTTGTCACCTGATTGCGAAGCAAAGCTTTTCTCTGGCTGGAAGTTCTTCCAAGTTTTCTATAGCCTGCCATTGTGCTTACCTCCTAATTATTCATCTCCCAAGTTCAAGGAAAGACCTAACTCCTTAAGCTTAGACAATACTTCTTCCAAAGATTTACGTCCAAGGTTTCTAACTTTCATCATGTCTTCCGATGTACGGTTGCAAAGTTCCTCAACAGTGTTGATTCCTGCTCTCTTCAAGCAGTTGTATGAACGAACGGAAAGCTCTAATTCATCAATATTCATTTCCAACACTTTGTCTTTGCTATTCTCTTCTTCAGCCGCAATAACCTGAATACGAGAACTCTTATCAGATAGATCAATAAATGATCTCAAGTGATCGGATAACACCTTTGCAGCAAGACTTACTGCATCACTTGGCTCAATTGTACCATCTGTAAATACATCTAATGTCAGCTTATCATAATCTGTAATCTGACCAACACGAGTATTCTCAACCTTGATATTAACTCTCTCTACCGGAGTAAAGATAGAATCGATTGCGATAACATTGATCGGTAAATCTTCACGTTTGTTCTTATCAGAACTTACGTATCCACGACCATTTACAATTGTCATCTCAATGTAAAGTTTGCAGTCAGGACCACCACTCAATGTAGCAATCACCTGATCCGGATTCATGATCTCGATATCAGAATCCACCTGAATATCAGACGCTCTGACCACACCCTCGCCGGAGGCCTCGATATAAGCAGTCTTGACCTCATCGGTCTCACTGTTATTCTTGATTGCCAGACTCTTGATGTTCATAATAATCTCAGTAACGTCTTCCTTCACACCAGGAATTGCTGAAAACTCATGACCAACTCCGTCAATACGAATATGACTAACTGCTGTACCCGGCAATGATGAAAGCATGATTCTTCTCAGAGAATTTCCAAGAGTTGTACCATAACCACGCTCCAATGGTTCTACTACAAAACGTCCATATTTCTTATCTTCTGAAATATCTGCAATCTTAATATTTGGTTCTTTAAAATCAAGCACTCCCAGTACCTCCTTTTGGGGTTCAATGCTTACCTGATCTGCGAGTTATTATTTAGAATACAACTCGACGATAAGCACTTCATTTACAGGAACATCAATCTGCTCTCTTGTTGGGATTTCCTTAACGACACCAGAAAGCTTCTCATGATCTGCCTCAAGCCAATCAGGAACAAGACGGCCATCTGTTACTTCAAGGATATCCTTATATCTCTGAGCTCCTTTGTGCTTCTCTTTGATTTCGATCACATCACCCGGCTTAACTTCATATGATGGGATGTTTACACATTTACCATTTACTAATACGTGCTTATGACCTACGATCTGACGAGCTTCTTTTCTTGTACGACCATATCCCATACGGAACAATACGTTGTCCAAACGAAGCTCTAAAAGAATGAGAAGGTTCTCACCTGTTGTACCATATTTTAATTTCTGTGCCTTTGCAAAATCATTTCTAAATGGTTTCTCTAATACACCATAAATAAATTTTGCTTTCTGCTTCTCTTTTAACTGAAGTCCATACTCGCTAGGCTTTCTTCCCTGTCTAACATTTCTGTTGGACTTTTTGTCAATTCCTAAGAACTGTGGATCCAAGCCAAGAGTTCTACATCTCTTCAATACTGGCGTCATATCTCTTGCCATGTCATTTTCCTCCTATAATAATTAATCATCAATTCATTGTCATATAAAAATGCAAATTATACACGACGACGCTTTGGCGGTCTACATCCATTGTGTGGAACCGGTGTCACGTCTCTGATGCTTGTTACGTCAATACCACATGCAGACAACGCACGGATTGCTGCCTCACGACCTGAACCAGGTCCTTTTACCATAACATCTACAGATGTTAAGCCGTGTGGGATTGCTGCCTTAGCTGCAGTCTCTGCTGCCATCTGTGCTGCATAAGGAGTGGACTTCTTGGATCCTCTGAATCCTAATCCACCTGCGCTTGCCCAAGAGATTGCATTTCCTTCTGCATCTGTGAGCGTAACGATCGTATTATTAAAGGAAGACTGAATATGTGCCTGTCCATGTCCGACATTTTTCTTGACACGCTTCTTGCCTGTCTTCTTTACAACTTGCTGTTTAGCCATTGTCAAACCCTCCTGTTAGAATTTGTACATACTTACTTATTATTATTTCTTCTTATTTGCGACAGTACGCTTTGGACCCTTGCGAGTTCTAGCATTTGTCTTTGTCTTCTGTCCACGAACAGGAAGACCTTTTCTATGACGGATTCCTCTGTAGCATCCGATTTCCTGCAGTCTCTTGATGTTCATCGCGATTTCTCTACGAAGATCACCTTCCACTGTCTGTGTCTCATCGATCACACTGCTAATACGCTTTACTTCATCATCAGTAAGATCCTTAACACGAGTGTCAGGGCTTACATTAGCCTCTGCTAAAATACGGTTGGAACTAACTCTACCGATACCATAAATATAGGTAAGTCCGATCTCAACACGCTTGTCTCTTGGTAAGTCTACACCACTAATACGTGCCATGTGTACTTTACACCTCCGTTATTTTTTGTTTTGAAAAATAGATACATGATTTTGCAGTAAAATTACTGCACAGCCGCTTTAAACTGTAATCCTATTGCATAGACGTCCTCCAAAATCTCTGCCACAATGAATCCGCATACGCGAACCGCAGTGTATTCTTACGCTGCACAGAAATCATCGGGTTGCCTGCGAAATGGCAACCGGTACTACGCCGCAGTCATCAATCTGCCATGATAGGACCGACATGGATGAAATGACGCATCCTTGCTTTGTTTCCAAAGCTTGCCGAAGTGGTTAATCACTCCACCTACAATGTCATCGCATCCGTAAATGCGATAATGAACAGAAAGCAAGTCTATCTCGTGAGCAGGTCTATCGCCTGCCTCCTAATTAGCCCTGTCTCTGCTTATGACGTGGGTTCTCACAGATAACTCTGATACGACCCTTTCTCTTGATGACCTTACATTTTTCGCAAATCGGTTTTACTGAAGATCTAACTTTCACAGCAATAACCTCCTTTCAATAAAGTCCATTGTCTACTATATCATATACATTTCTTGGTTGCAAGTGGTTTTTTCGGGAATTTCTAATTTTCTGGAAATTCTGTTTTTCAAAAGAGTTCATACAATGTTCTGTTCATTATTTTTCTTTCTCTGTGCGGTGATCGCTTCCCCCTACGTTACGAGCATTTTCCTATCAATGTAAAAAAAAGACCACATGCGCATTGCTTGACACATATAGTCTTATTTTTCCAAAAGATCGCTGATTATTTATCACGCCATGTAATACGGCCCTTTGTCAGATCATACGGAGACATCTCCATCGTAACTTTGTCACCCGGCAAAATGCGGATGAAGTTTTTGCGAAGTTTGCCGCTAATATGCGCTAATACCTGATGTCCATTCTCTAATTCTACCTTGAACATAGCATTTGGCAGCTTCTCGACAACGATTCCTTCAATTTCAATTACATCTTCTTTCGACATTTCAAACTCCATTTCCTCGCACATTATGCGATTTTTATATTATGATGTTGGGGACGAAAAAGGTTTTTGTCCCCAACTGATGACACATATTGCAATATAATATTCACACGCTATCGGATTATGCAAGACCTTCTTTCCATGAAAAGATCTCCGGCTCTCCTTCAGTGATCAGGATCGTATTTTCGTAGTGTGCTGACTTCATACTGTCAGTAGTAACTACCGTCCAGTCATCCTCAAGCACCCATACATCATAGTCACCTGCATTTACCATCGGTTCTATTGCAAGCGTCATGCCGGGACGCAGCTTTATACCTCGTCCAATCGGCTTAAAGTTTGGCACCTGTGGTTCCTCGTGAAGATTTCTTCCAATTCCATGACCAACCAGATCGCGCACAATAGAAAATCCGTTTGCTTCTGCATAGTTCTGGATAGCTTTGGAAATATCGTACAAATGATTGCCCGCCTTAGCGTATTTGATTCCTTCAAAAAAACTCTGCTTTGTCACATCGATCAAAAACTGATCTTCTTCTGAGATCTGACCAACAGCATGCGTTCTCGCTGCATCAGAATGATATCCTTCATAGATTACGCCGGCATCCAGGCTGACAATATCTCCCTCCTGCAAAATTCTCTTTTTGCTAGGAATACCATGGACGACCTCATCATTCACAGATACGCAAATACTCGCCGGATATCCGTTGTAGTTCAAAAAGGATGGGATGCATCCAAAACTACGGATCACTTCTTCTCCTTTACGATTGATATCCATTGTGCTAATGCCCGGACGAATAATCTTTGCCATTTCATCATGAACAATTCCCAAAATACGTCCGGCTTCTCTCATTTTTTCCAATTCATGCTCTGATTTAATTGTGACCGACATAATGTGCCTTCTTTCTAAATATTAATTTGAATTAACCAATAACTGCAGCAATTGCCTTTGCAACACCCTCGATACCAAGTGTTCCGTCAATCTCGTGAAGGATTCCCTGCTCTTTATAATATGCGATAAGAGGTGCTGTCTGATCGTGATATACTTTCAATCTCTTCTTTACCGTCTCCGGCTTATCATCGTCACGCAGCTGAAGCTCACCACCACATGCATCGCACTCGCCCTCTTTCTTAGGCGGGATGTTTACTGTATGGAAAGTAGCTCCACATTTTGCGCATACACGGCGTCCTGCCATACGATCAACAATTGCCTGATCTTCCATTTCAATATCGATCGCATAATCCAACGCTGTTCCCTGCTCTTTTAATGCTGCTGTGAGCGCCTCTGCCTGAGGAATGGTTCTTGGGAAACCATCTAAAATATATCCGTCTTTGCAATCTTCTTTGCTCAAACGATCTACAACAAGATCACATACAAGCTCGTCCGGAACCAGCTCTCCGGCATCCATATATCCTTTTGCTTTTTTACCAAGCTCTGTTCCTTCTTTAATGTTCTGACGGAAAATATCGCCTGTAGAAATTGTAGGGATATGGTATTTCTCTACGATTCCCTTTGCGTGTGTTCCTTTTCCTGCACCAGGTGCTCCCAACATAACAATCTTCATATATACTCTCCATTTCTGCGTGCGTCCCTGATTCTTTCGTTCTATTCTGTCATCCCTGCGTCACGCACGCTGACGCAGATGTGCTTTTATACGTATGCACGATTAAACCTATAATAACGCAAAAGCAGCGCAGTTTCAACACCCTTTTTACATTATTAAACATATACAAAAGCGCCACCCGGTTTTGGGTGACGCCTCAATTTTACAGATATTCTTCTTACTCGCTGATGAATCCCTTGTAATGACGAACTAACATCTGAGATTCAATCTGCTTTAATGTCTCAAGTACTACACCTACGATAATGATGAGGGATGTTCCACCAAAGGAAACGTCTGCACCAAACGCACCGGATACGAAGATCGGAACGAATGCTACAAAAGATAATCCCACTGCACCGATCAGGATGATATTATTGAGAACTTTTGTTAAATAATCCACCGTTGGCTTACCAGGACGAATACCCGGAATAAATCCACCCTGTTTCTTCATATTAATAGAAATCTCCTGTGGATTAAATGTGATGGATGTATAGAAGTATGCAAAGAAGATAAGTAATAAGATGTAAATTACCAATCCCAATGTATACTTAAACTCTCCAAAACTGGAAAGGTTACACCATGAGTTCTGGTTTAACACTTTAAGGAACTTCTGCGCTAAAGTTGCTCCAGCACCGGACTGTGGCTTGATTCCTGCGAATCCAGCGATAACGATCGGCATGGAGAACAGAGATCCGGCAAAGATTACCGGGATAACGCCTGCAGTGTTTACCTTAAGCGGAATGTGAGATGACTGTCCACCAACCATCTTTCTTCCCTGTGTTTTCTTAGAATACTGAACACTGATTCTTCTCTCACCATCGGAAAGAACAACGATGAAGATTACCATTCCAATAATTACCGCAAGAATGACAACTGCTGCGATCGTACCATTGGTAACATTGGAAGCACCTTTAACGAACTTCTCGAAAAGGTTCATCATATCCTCTGGCATACGAGATACAATGTTATAAAGGAGGATGATGGAAATACCATTTCCAACTCCCTTTTCAGTGATCTGCTCACCTAACCACATAAGGAATGCAGAACCGGCAGTCAAGGATACAACGAATACTGCTACAGAAGTAAATGTAACACCATCTGTCAAATATCCCTGCTGACCAAAGCCAATTGCCATAGCGGCACTCTCAATTACAGAAAGTGCAATCGTTAAATAACGAGTGTACTCTGCTAATTTCTTACGTCCTTCCTCACCATCTTTGTGAAGCTCTTCCAACTTAGGAATTGCAATGGTGAGCAACTGAATAATAATGGATGCCGTGATGTACGGTGTGATATTCAGTGCGAAGATCGACATTGTGGAGAATGAACCACCCGTCAACTGGTTAAAGAAGTCCAAAGACTTCTGTGAATCAAAGAAATCTGTAATTACGGATGCATCAACGCCCGGTACAGGCAACTGACATCCGATACGAACAACGATCAATGCGAAGAAAGTGTAAAGGATTTTCTTGCGCAGATCTTTGATCTTAAAAGCATTGCGGACTGTTTCGAACATCCTTAGATCACCTCAGCTTTTCCACCAAGAGCCTCAATCTTCTCAGCAGCACTCTTGCTGAATGCGTTTACCTGAACGGTGAGTTTCTTAGTTAATTCTCCATTTCCAAGTATCTTAACTCCATCTTTCGAATTGTTGATGATACCTTTTTCCTTCAATGCTGTTACTGTAACAACATCACCATCATTGAATTTCTCTAACTTATCCAAGTTGATTGCAACGATTTCCTTAGAATTGATGTTTGTGAAACCTCTCTTAGGAATACGTCTGTAAAGTGGCATCTGACCACCTTCGAAACCTGGACGTGGAGCACCTGAACGAGCCTTCTGACCCTTGTGTCCCTTACCTGCTGTCTTTCCGTTTCCTGATCCATGTCCACGACCTCTTCTAAAGTTGTCGCTCTGCTTAGAACCTTTTGCCGGACTTAATGTTGATAAATTCATAGTTACCTCCTAAATACTGGTGATCCCTTTCCTTGGTGCCTTTCTTTCCTCTTATGGCACGGGATCATAATCACTAACGGGCGAATCCTTGCAGAAACCCAGTCAAAATGTTCACTTGCGGTCTATCTTCATCATAAACTGCGAAACATCAAGCTGAAAAAGTGTCTCTTGCCCTTTGCTTTTCTGCAAAAAGGGTGCACTTCTACCCTCGCTACAAATCAATATATTACCACAAAAGTGACAGGCTTGTCTACTGCTTTTTGCGTCTTTCTACGCCGGAAGCGTTATCCAAACTGCTTCCGAAACTCCTCTGCCGCTCCGTTGTATACATTCATGTCAATAAATCGCTCATCCCCCTTGTACCCCGACAACACATGGCGATTGGAAAACTGCCAAAACTATCAGCAGTAACAGACATCTGACGAATATCTTTCCCGTTTTCTTCATGATTGCCATATTACCCTCGTGCCCTTCTTACTTTTTATCAAAATATAATTGTTCCCGCAATTCGGTCATCTGCTCTTGCAGCTTACGCATGCTTTCGTGATCCTCTCGTTGAAGCTCGCCCAAATATACCTGCTTTTTCTTTTTGTGCCGTCCGGTAAATATCATAAGACCGATGGCAGATAAACAAACAGCTCCTGCCATGCCGCCACCTATCGTGCCCTCCGGATAATTTCTCCAATAACTAATAAAACTAAACACACCAAAAAGAACGATGCATATCTGATATCTATGTATTTTTGTCACCATATCTGTCTCTAATTGTGCCATCTCACTAGAGCGTTTCTTACAAGCACTGTCTAAAATGTCATAAGATTTCTCTAATTCCCATAAAGTGTTTTGTATCTTTTGATCTGCTTGTGATACTGTTTTTTCTTCCTCATAGCGCATCCCAACACTGTCCTGCTGGTCGCCGCCAGAGGCGACATAGGTCAAATATTCCGCTGCACTGGAACGGATGGTTATTTCATCTTTTTTCTTTCTCAAATAAAGTACCTCCTTCTGGTTATTTTTTCTAAAACATTAAAAGGGTTAGTTCTTCACCGATAAAATACCTCGTTTCCTCCTAAGATTATATCTTATTAGGTCGGTGTGTTACAACTATAGTTTAGCACCTCACTCTGCCCTTACCAGGGATATATTTACTCATGATGTCTCCTTCCGCTGCTGTCAGAGACAGGGACAGGGACAGGGACATCATAATATATATGCAGAATTAAATTCAACCTGTGCCGTCACACAAGCTCCTATTTCACTAGCGTTCCACAAACATAAATTTTTCTTTCAAACGATTCTCGGCACCTCGATAAGCAACTTTTGACTTCTTAATAAACGATTTTCATCACCATGATAATCGATTTGACACTTTAATTTTAAAACAAAAATAAGACTGCCTATCACTACATGATAAACAGTCTTATTTTTATTTTCGTTCAGAATTTCTGATTCTTCGTCGATTAAGCTTCCTCAACCTTTACAAGATGTCTTACATGCCAAATCATGCCCTTTGTAGCGTCATTGTTTGGCAATTCAACGGTCTTACCAATCTTCTTCAAGCCCAATGCTTCAACTGTAGCACGCTGCTTAGGAATGGCACCGATTGTAGACTTTACTAATGTAACTTTCACCTTATCTGCCATGGTTTACCTCCTTAACCTAAGATCTCTTCAACGGAGAGACCACGTGCTTTAGCAACTTCCTCAGGAGTCTTCAAGTTCTTAAGACCCTCGATTGCTGCCAATACAACATTTTTCTTGTTATTGGAACCAAGAGACTTTGTACGGATATTCTTATATCCAGCAAGCTCAAGTACGGAACGTGCAGGACCACCTGCGATGATACCAGTACCTTCTGGTGCTCTCTTGATCAATACGGAAGCGCTACCGAATTTACCTGTCAGGTCATGTGGTACGCTACCATTCTCGTCGATAGGAACTTCAACAAGCTTCTTGGTTGCTTCTTCTTTACCCTTGCGGATTGCTTCAGGGATTTCAGTAGCCTTACCAAGACCAACACCTACATGTCCGTTCTTATCGCCAACTACTACTAATGCAGTAAATCTCATGTTACGTCCACCTTTAACTACCTTGGTTACACGCTTGATCGTTACTACATTATCTTCCAGCTCTAAGTTGCTGGTGTCAATAATTGTACGTTTCATGTGTCTTCCTCCTATTAAAAATCCAAACCTGCTTCTCTAGCTGCCTCGGCTAATGCTTTCACCTTACCCTGATAAACAAAGCCGCCACGGTCAAATACAACACTCTTGATGCCCTTATCCAAAGCTTTCTTTGCGATTACTTCGCCAAGCTTTGCTGCTGCATCAACGTTGTTGGTCTTCTCTAATCCCTCAGCTACGTCTTTCTGAAGAGTAGATGCGGATACTAAAGTGTTACCAACTGTGTCGTCAATAACCTGAGCGTACATATGATTATTACTTCTAAATACAGCTAAACGAGGTCTCTCGGCTGTGCCAGAAAGACGATTACGAACCTTCATGTGCTTCTTCACACGAACTTCACTTCTTGACTGCTTCTTAATCATCGTAAATTCACTCCTTTAATTATTTTTTACCTGTCTTACCAACTTTACGTCTAATAACTTCATCAGCGTATTTGATACCCTTGCCCTTATATGGCTCTGGAGCTCTCTTTTCTCTGATTTCAGCAGCGTACTGGCCGACTTTTTCTTTATCGATACCCTTAACAATGATCTTGTTCTGGCCGTCAACAACAACCTCAAGACCTTCTGGATCTTCCATCTCTACCGGATGAGAATATCCAAGAGAAAGAATTAACTTCTTGCCCTGTTTCTGAGCTCTGTAACCTACACCGTTTACTTCAAGCTCTTTCTGATAACCCTCAGTTACACCGATCACCATGTTGTAAATGAGCGTTCTTGTAAGACCATGTAAAGATTTCATCTTCTTTAAGTCATTAGGACGAGTTACTACTACTTCCTCGCCTTCTTTCTTAATTGTCATCTCTGCAGGAAGAACTCTCTCGAGTGTTCCCTTAGGTCCCTTTACAGTCACTTTATTATTTTCTGCAATATCAACTGTTACTCCAGCTGGTATAGCGATAGGCATTTTTCCGATACGTGACATGCCGTCTACCTCCATATATTCTTAGTGTAGTGAGTGCATCGTTTGGATTACCAAACGAATGCAAGTACCTCACCGCCAACGTTTGCTTTTCTTGCTTCTTTATCTGTCATCACGCCTTTGTTTGTAGACACGATTGCGATACCAAGACCGCCCAGAACCTTTGGAAGCTCATCTTTACCAGCGTAAACACGAAGACCCGGCTTAGAAATTCTCTTCAAACCTGTGATAATCTTCTCATTTTTGTCTGCGCCGTACTTTAACGTGATGTGAATCATCTGAATACCATCAACGTCAATCATATCATATTTCTTAATGTAACCTTCCTTCACAAGGATTTCTGCGATAGAAATCTTCATCTTGGAAGCAGGAACATCTACTGTATCATGCTTTGCAGTATTCGCATTACGAATTCTTGTAAGCATATCTGCAATAGGATCGCTCGTCATCATCTTGTTTTACCTCCTTACCAGCTTGCTTTCTTCACGCCTGGAATCTGTCCCTTATATGCTAACTCACGGAAGCAGATTCTGCAAATTCCGTATTTTCTCAAATAAGCATGTGGACGACCACAAATTCTGCAACGACTATACTCTCTTGTAGAGAATTTTGCTTTGCGCTGCTGCTTTACTTTCATAGAAGTCTTAGCCATGAAATTCCCTCCTTATTTCTTGAACGGCATACCGAACTGTGTTAATAATTCACGAGCTTCTTCATCGGTCTCAGCAGTTGTAACAACGATTACATCCATACCTCTAACCTTGTCTACCTTATCGTACTCGATTTCAGGGAAGATTAACTGCTCCTTGATTCCAAGTGCATAGTTACCTCTACCATCAAATGCATTCGGGTTTACACCGCGGAAGTCGCGCACACGAGGTAATGCTAAGTTTACAAGACGATCTAAGAATTCGTACATCTTGTCGCCTCTTAAGGTTACCTTACATCCGATCGCCATTCCCTCTCTTAATTTGAAGTTAGCGATGGAGTTCTTTGCTCTTGTAATAACAGGCTTCTGTCCGGAGATGATCTCCAGCTCAGCCATAGCGGCATCGAGAACTTTAGAATTCTCTTTCGCCTCACCGATACTCATGTTGATAACGATTTTATCTAACTTTGGTACCTGCATAACGTTTTTATAACCAAATTTCTTGGTCATTGCATCAACGATTTCGTTAAGATAAGTCTCTTTTAAGCGAGTCACCGTCTCTGCCTCCTTTCTGATATTAGTCAATCACTTCTCCGGTTGCTTTTGCATAACGAACCTTTTTACCATCTTCAATCTTGAAGCCAACGCGGGAAGCTTTTCCTTTGCTCACGTACATTACGTTAGACACATCGATTGGAGCAGCCTGCTGTACAATACCACCCTGTGGGTTTGCCTGACTTGGCTTTGTATGCTTTGTAACCTGATTGATTCCGTCGATAACAACCTTGCCATCTTTAACCGCTGTTACCTTGCCTTCTCTGCCTTTATCCTTACCAGTGATAACGCGAACGGTATCACCCTTCTTAATCTTGCTTGTTGCCACTCTTGACACCTCCCTTATAATACTTCTGGTGCTAATGAAACGATTTTCATGAACTGCTTGTCTCTTAATTCTCTAGCGACTGGTCCAAAGATACGGGTTCCTCTCGGTGTCTTGTCATCACGAATGATAACTGCAGCGTTCTCATCAAACTTAATGTAAGAACCGTCCGGACGACGAATGCTCTTTACTGTACGAACTACAACTGCTTTAACAACATCACCTTTCTTTACAACACCGCCTGGTGTTGCATCTTTAACAGAAGCAACGATGATGTCACCGATTCCTGCATATCTGCGGGTTGAACCGCCCATAACTCTGATACAAAGAAGTTCTTTAGCACCTGTATTATCAGCTACTCTCAGTCTTGATTCCTGCTGTACCATAATTACCTCCATATTTCCGCAAATTATTTTGCTCTCTCGATTACCTCAACAAGTCTCCATCTCTTGTCCTTGGACAATGGTCTTGTCTCCATAACTCTTACTCTGTCACCAATCTTACATGTATTCTCTTCATCATGAGCCTTTAATTTATAAGTTCTCTTGATGATCTTGCCATAAAGTGGATGCTTTACGTTATCTACTACTGCAACTACGATTGTCTTATCCATCTTATCGCTTACAACCTTACCTACACGAGTCTTTCTAAGATTTCTCTCCACGATCGTGTCCTCCTTTCCAAATTTTGGCTATAGATCTGCAAGTCTTAGTCCTGTGCTGCGAGCACGGTCTGAATTCTTGCGATGTTCTTCTTTACTTCTTTAATTCTGCTTGTGTTATCAAGCTGATTTGTTGCGTTCTGGAATCTGAGATTGAACAATTCCTTTTTAGCGGCAACTAAATCTTCATTTAACTCTGCAGCAGATTTTGTTCTCAAATCTTCCAATAATGCTTTACTCTTCACTGCCCGCACCTCCTTCTAAGTCTGCGCGAGAAACAACTTTACACTTAACCGGCAACTTGTGAGTTGCAAGACGAAGTGCTTCTTTAGCTATTTCTTCGGATACACCGGAAATCTCGAACATTACACGACCCGGCTTAACTACAGCTACCCAGTACTCAAGAGCACCTTTACCTTTACCCATTCGAGTCTCGGCAGGAGTCTTTGTTACCGGTTTATCTGGGAAAATCTTGATCCAAACTTTACCACCACGCTTGATATAACGTGTCATAGCGATACGGGCTGCCTCGATCTGATTGGATTTGATCCAAGCCGGCTCTAAAGCAACGATACCGAAATCACCATTTGTGATCTTATTTCCTCTGAGCGCTTTTCCTGTCATTCTACCACGGAACTGCTTACGATGTTTAACTCTCTTTGGCATTAACATTATTTATCGCTCCCTTCCTTTTTAGAATTGTTCTTGGTTGGAAGTACTTCGCCATTGTATACCCATACCTTTACACCAATTTTACCATAAGTTGTATCAGCCTCTGCGAAACCATAATCAATATCAGCACGCAATGTCTGAAGAGGAATTGTACCCTCGCTGTAGAACTCTGTACGAGCCATATCTGCACCGCCCAGACGTCCGGAGCAAGAAGCTTTGATTCCCTTTGCACCAGTCTTGAGTGTTCTGCTCATTGCAGACTTCATAGCACGACGGAAAGAAATACGGTTCTCTAACTGCTGTGCAATATTCTCTGCAACTAACTGTGCATGTTTATCCGGATTCTTGATATCCATGATCTTGATGTCTAATGCAACTTTACGATCAAGAACTTTCAAAAGCTCTTTCTTTAAGTTCTCGATTTCAGCGCCGCCCTTACCAATTACAAATCCAGGCTTTGCTGTATGAATAATAACTCTTACCTTGTCAGTCGGTCTCTCAATTTCAATCTTTGAGATGCCAGCGCTGTAAAGTTTCTTCTTTACAAACTCTCTGATCTTGTAATCTTCTACAAGATAGTCTGCGAACTTATCCTCTGCAAACCAATTGGAATCCCAATCACTGATCACGCCGACTCTTAAACCATGAGGATTAACTTTCTGTCCCATTTTAATCTCCTTTCATAGACCGTTTTCGGATTAGCGCTCGTTAAGAATGATGGTAATATGACTCATTCTCTTCTCGATGCGGTATGCTCTACCCTGTGCTCTAGGTCTAATTCTCTTCATTGTCGGTCCCTTGTTTGCGAAACACTCTTCAATGTATAAATCTGCTGGATTCATACCATTGTTGTTCTCCGCATTTGCAACTGCGGACTGTAATAATTTCAAAATGACGCTTGACGCATATCTTGGATTATAAGATAAAATACCAATTGCTGTCTCTACATCTTTGCCTCTGATGGCATCTAACACGTAACAAGCCTTCTGTACGGAAATTCTTGCATAAGATAACTTAGCGGAAGGTCTGGTGTCTTTCTGGTTCTCATTTCTCTCTCTCTTAATCTGAGATCTATGTCCCTTTGCCATGATGGAAGCCTCCTTTCAAATATCTGTATCATTGTCTACAGCGTATTGCTGCAATTCGTTATTTGCAGATCTGATATTATTCCCACTCTGCCGGGTGGTTCTTTTTGTAAGCACCGTTTTCTGTCGCAACCGCTTAGTGGCATGCACTGCAGTTGCTAAGAAAACTATTGCTATTTATTATTTGCCCTTCTTCTCGTCTTTGCCATGGCCTCTGTAAGTTCTTGTAGCTACGAACTCACCGAGTTTGTGTCCAACCATATCCTCTGTAACATATACAGGTACATGTCTTCTACCATCATGTACTGCAAATGTCAATCCTACGAATGATGGGAAAATAGTGGAACGACGAGACCAAGTCTTGATGACCTGTGTATCACCGGATGCTACCTGAGCATCTACCTTCTTAAGAAGGCTCTTGTCAGCGAAAGGTCCTTTCTTTAATGAACGTGCCATTGTATCCTCCATTCTGTCGGCTGTGCCGACTATTCCAACTCTTCATAGAAGTCATGGTGACTTAGCAATTATTTTGCTAATGCCTTACCATCTCTTCTTCTTACGATCATCTTGTTTGACTGTTTATTCTTCTTACGTGTCTTCAAGCCAAGAGCAGGTTTACCCCAAGGAGTGCATGGACCTGGACGACCGATACCTGTCTTACCTTCACCACCACCGTGTGGATGGTCATTAGGGTTCATTACGGAACCACGAACCGTAGGTCTGATACCCATGTTACGCTTACGTCCGGCTTTACCAATGTTTACCAATGCATGCTCACCGTTTCCGATAACACCTACTGTAGCACGGCATACGATAGGAACCATTCTCATCTCACCAGATGGAAGACGAAGTGTTGCATACTTTCCTTCTTTAGCCATGAGCTGTGCGCTGTTACCAGCGGAACGAACCATCTGTCCACCCTTACCAGGATGAAGCTCGATGTTGTGGATCTGTGTACCAACCGGGATATTTTCCAGTGGCAAGCAGTTACCAACTGCAATCTCAGCCTCAGGACCGTTCATGATCTTCTGACCAACCTTAAGTCCCTCTGGAGCTAAGATGTATCTCTTCTCACCATCAGCATAAGCAACTAATGCGATATTTGCTGTTCTGTTTGGATCATACTCAACAGTCTTAACGATTGCCGGGATACCATCCTTATTTCTCTTAAAATCGATGATTCTGTATTTTCTTCTAGAACCACCACCACGATGTCTTACTGTGATCTTACCCTGTGCATTACGTCCAGCGTTCTTCTTAAGAGACACTGTCAAAGACTTCTCAGGCTTTGTAGCAGTCAACTCTGTCTTATCAAGAACGGACATCTGTCTTCTAGACGGGGTATATGGGTTAAATGTCTTAATTCCCATTTTTGTTCTCCTTTCTCATATCCTTTATCAATATGACCTGTAAGATAGGTTTTCCTTACAGGATTTACACGATTTGATTTTACAGACCCTCGAAGATCTCGATGTCTTTAGAGTCCTCAGTCAGCTTAACGATTGCTTTCTTAGTCTTAGCAGTCTTGCCGGCTGTTCTACCACGACGACGTGTCTTACCGTCAAGGTTCATTGTGTTTACCTTAGCAACCTTAGCTCCCTCAAAAAGCTTCTCAACAGCTTCTTTAATCTGGCTCTTTGTTGCCTCAGGGTGTACTGCGAATGTGTACTTCTTCTCTTCCATAGCTGTCATAGATTTCTCTGTGATGATCGGCTTCTGGATAATATCATAATACTTCAAATCTGCCATTATGCGTACACCTCCTCAATCTTAGATACAGCCGCTTTTGTAATGATGACTGTCTCATATTTCAAAATATCGTATACGTTGATCGCATTTACTGCTACAGCACGTACACCTGCAATATTCTTAGCAGACTTTGCTACGTTCTCGTTGTCACCGTCTAATACAACCAATGCTTTCTTTACTTTCAAAGCATCCAAAACGCTAACCATTTTCTTTGTTTTGATCTCATCAAACTTAAGAGAATCAAGTACAACGATTTTCTCTTCGTTTACTCTAGAGGTCAGTGCAGACTTAATTGCACCAGCCTTCTCCTTTCTGTTCATCTTGAAGGAGTAATCTCTTGGCGTTGGAGCAAATACAATTCCACCGCCTGTCCACTGTGGAGCGCGGATAGATCCCTGTCTTGCATGACCAGTTCCTTTCTGTCTCCAAGGTTTTCTTCCACCGCCACTTACTTCAGAACGGGTTTTAGCCTTCTGTGTACCCTGACGCTTATTTGCAAGCTGTAATACAACAGCCATATGCATTAAATGCTCATTAACCTCAACAGCGAATACGTTGTCGTTTAAGTCCATCTTCTCAACTTCGCTGCCTTCCATATTATAAACAGATACGTTAGCCATCTGTGTGTTCCTCCTTTCCAAAAGAATTATTTCGTCTTAACGCTTTCCTTAATTACTACACAAGCCTTCTTTGGTCCCGGAACAGCGCCCTTAACAAGGATCAGATTCTGATCTGCGTCAACTCTGACGATCTCAAGATTCTGGATTGTTCTCTGTACGCCACCCATCTGACCAGGCATCTTCTTGCCTTTGAATACACGGCTAGGATCAGAACAAGCACCGTTAGAACCAGCATGTCTGTGGAACTTAGAACCATGTCCCATAGGTCCTCTGTGCAGTCCGTGTCTCTTGATCGCACCCTGGAAACCTTTACCCTTTGTTGTTCCGGTTGCATCAATCTTGTCACCTGCTTCAAAGATGTCAGCTTTAATTTCCTGACCAAGTGTGTACTCTTCTGCGTTCTCAAACTTGAATTCTTTCAGATATCTCTTACCGGATACACCTGCTTTTGCAAAATGTCCCTGTAATGGCTTGTTTACGCCGTGAGTTCTCTTGACCTCTTTCTTGCCTGTAGCATCCTTTGTGATAACTTTGTCTTTCTTATCAACAAATCCTACCTGCACTGCACTGTACCCATCATTATCAACTGTCTTTACCTGTGTAACATAGCAAGGACCAGCCTGAAGTACAGTAACCGGAGTTAATACTCCGTTCTCGTTGAAGATCTGTGTCATTCCGACCTTCGTAGCTAAAATAGCTTTCTTCATAATGTTGCACCTCCTGTTAATCTACAGCGGAATGCATCGCCAAGCAATCGCTTCGCCTGCATTCATCCTAGATGGTCTATAAGTTGGAAGTTTGTAAACCAAAAACTTAATGACGCTCCAAGGCATCACCTCTTTGCTGTCGTCTTTATATAAACCCTAAGGATCTTACTATTTCATAAAGAGAAATTATTTCTCTTTCATGACCAATTTAACTGCTACGCCAGATGGCATTTCCATCTTTGTCAGCGCCTCAACCGTCTTCTGGGTTGGAGCAATAACGTCAATCAGTCTCTTATGAGTTCTCTGCTCAAACTGCTCTCTGGAATCTTTGTACTTATGAACGGCACGAAGAATTGTTACTACTTCCTTCTTAGTTGGAAGAGGTACCGGACCGCTAACCTTAGCTCCTGTCTTCTTTACCGTATCAATAATTTTACCAGCTGCATGATCGATCTGATTGTGGTCATACGCCTTAAGTGTAATTCTCATTACCTTTGTTGCCATAAAAAAAGCCGCCTCCTTTTCGCACTTTCACGGACATTACTGATCTTGGCTCTTCGCCATGTCCGCCTGTTTCAGCGCAACAAGTGGTGACTGTACACTCATCCGGGTGTGTCCTGTCGGTTTACAAATTATACAGAACTCTTCCCGTGTTTTCCGGGCATATTCTTACAAATATGCTCTACAGAATATTGGATTTTCGTACAGTGACTTGTCGCCAATTCTCAACTTGACATTCGCTCCACGGAAAACCTCTTATCCGTTACCAGGTAAGAGCAACCTCACGCTTCTACGCTATCATGTCACAGCATTTATTACTATACTATATTTTTCAAGGGTTTGCAAGCATTTTTTTACATTTTTTTAATTTTTTCTCAAGCACAGTTTCAAGCGAAACAAAATGCTCTGTTGCAGACATTTTGAAAGGCAGGGGAGCTTTTCGGATTGTGTTTCTTCTTATTATATGTAGAAGCATTCCCCTTAGTCCCTTTTACGGGAAACGCATGCGATAACGATACCACCGATCACAACTACAGCTACAACTACAATTGCCACAACGGCTCCGGCCGGAATACTATTACTACTGTCACATTATCCGCTTTCACCCTCACATAAAAGTTTTCATTCATGATATAATACTTTTAAAAAATACATAAAGAAAGCAGGTGCCGTTATGAAACTGACCAAAAACGCCCTTCTCGCACAATGGAGTGCAAAACACGAATACATTACCAATGAAATGTCACAATGCAAACATAAATTAGAACTCCTCGACAAACGCCAAAAAGATCTAATGACAGATCTTCGTTTTGCTGAAATATATTTTGTAGCATCATTCCTATTAGGACTTTTTCTGCTTTATATGTCAAAACAGATTTTTTCTGCATTTCTTTATTTCTATTTACCCGTTGTCGCACTTATTCTGTTTTTCACATTAGGAAGGAGCATTATTAAGCTTTCTCGAATCGTTACACTCATGCATTATCATGACAGAATGGACCTTCCATTTCAATATCCTAGAGAGCTGACGGCTGCTTCCAATTATCCAACCTGCATACCGCCCAACAATTACGCTGAGCAAATGTGCTTAAACTGGCTACTGCAAAAGTACTCTATGCAATTACAAACTTTACAAAAAATCAACGAGCAAATAAAAACAGCACCCGAAACTGACTATGAAAATCTTTCAAAAGCGATTTCTTCACTTTGCGCATATGAACGTGTCAAAAGCACTCAATATAAATAGAAATCATGATTTTCAAAAAAGCACCGCCCCGGCAGCAAGCACTCAGCTCACTACCAGGGCGGTTATGTTAGTTTGATTGCGTGCAATCCTCATCACACTTCGGAAGTCTCCTCCTCATCAGCAGACTCCTCCATAAACCTCTCATATCGTTCTAAAACAATCGTCTGAAAACGCTCACGCGTTTCCCGATTGATCGGATGCGCTACATCGCGAAATTCTCCATCGCCGGATCGACGACTCGGCATGGCAATAAACAATCCTTTCTCACCTTCGATAACTTTAATGTCATGTACAACAAATTCATTATCCAACGTGATTGATACAACGGCTCGCATCTTACCTTCTTTCGTAATCTTGCGTATCCTAACATCTGTTATCTGCACTCCCTGTAACCTCCTTTGGTTATTTTTCTGTGCATCATCACATCTTTACTATTCCCCTATTTCTTGAAAAGAATTCTCCTTTCTACAGTGCATATCTCTCATTCTTCTCAACTACAATGCGAATCTTACCATCCTCTGATGTATAATTTGTATTGGCACGAATCGTATCTCTGCTTTCAACGATGCAATTCTCAATATGTGTATTATCACCAATGTAAACATCATTAAGGATGATCGAATTTTTGATGGTGCAATTATTTCCAATATATACTTCCTTGAACAAAATGGAATTTTCAACGGTTCCATTAATGATACATCCACTGGAAACCAAACTGTTCTTCACATTTGATCCGACATTATATTTAGCCGGAGGAAGATCCTCAACTTTCGAATAAATGTCCGGATATTGACGGAAGAAATAATCCCTAATATCTTTGTTCAGGAAATCCATATTCGTGTTGTAATAAGAATCCACCGAAGAAATATTGCTCCAGTAGGAATCCATTGGATATGCATATATCTTCTTCACATTCTTATAACGGATCAATATATCCTTCACAAAGTCATAACGCTCTTCCTGCATAGATTTCTCGATCAGCTCGATCAACATACGACGGCGCACAATATATACACCGGTCGAAACAGTGGATGTTTCGGCATTGATCGGTTTCTCCTCAAAATCCGTGATCCTGCCGTCACCGTCAACACGGAGCACACCAAAGCGGCTTGGATCATCTTTGTCGGTTACATCTGCAGTTACAACAGTAAAATCTGCTTTTTTTGCAATATGGAACTCCAACACTTTATTGTAATCCATCTTATACACGCCATCGCCCGAAGCGATCACAACGTATGGCTCATGACTGTTCTTCAGAAAACTCAGGTTCTGCGCCATCGCATCCAATGTTCCGCGATACCAATAACTGTTTTCCGGCGTCGTTGTCGGCGTGAATACATACAGACCGCCCTGCTTTCTTCCGAAATCCCACCATTTTGAAGAATTCAAATGTTCATTCAGCGACTTTGCATTATATTGCGTAAAAACCGCAACTTTCTGAATGTGAGAGTTACTCATGTTGCTTAGTACAAAATCTATGCTGCGAAACCCTCCCGCGATCGGCATTGCTGCCGTTGCACGTTTATTGGACAATTCACGCATTCTGCTATTATTACCACCTGCTAATACTATTCCAATCGCTCTCATTATCTGTCACCTACCTTAATCAAAGTTTCACCGCCTGCAAGAACTCCGTCCGGATAATCTGATGGTTCCGTAACGCCTTTGATCGCTGTGTTTTTACCGATCTGCACGCCATCCGGAATCACGCTGTCTTCACCAATCGTTACAAGACCAAATGCATACACATCCGGTTTAACCTTATTTGGCAGCTCTTCTCCGACACCAAGCTTACAATCTTTGCCAACAGTTACATTCTCAGCGATAATCGACTTATCGACTATCGTTCCCGCTTTGATCGTAGTAGAACTCATAATAATAGAATCCCGCACAATCGCACCCGGCTCGATCGTAACACCCGAACCGATAACAGAGCTATGTACTTCTCCGTATATCTCTGATGCTTCACCAATGATCGCCTTATCAACGATGGCATCCTCTGCGATATACTGAGGTGGAATGCGATCACTCTTCGTATAGATCTTCCAAAATTCTTCATACAGATTGAAGACCGGAATGAGATCGATCAACTCCATGTTTGACTCCCAATATGAGCCAAGCGTTCCAACATCTTTCCAATAGCCATTGTATTCGTATGCAAAAATACGATCACCTTTCTCATGGCAATATGGAATAATGTGTTTACCAAAGTCACATGCCGGCTGATCCTTTAACTTGATCAACGCTTCACGAAGCACCGGCCAAGAGAAAATGTAGATACCCATCGAAGCAAGGTTGCTGCGAGGATGCTCCGGTTTCTCCTCAAATTCCTGAATCTGCTTATTCTCATCTGTGATAACAACGCCAAAACGACTAGCCTCTTCCATCGGAACCGGAATCGTTGCAAGCGTTACATCTGCCTTGTTTGCTTTGTGGAAATCAAGCATCACTTCATAATCCATTTTGTAAATATGGTCACCGCCCAAAATCAGCACATAGTCCGGGTTGTAATATTCCATATATCGCAAATTCTGATATATAGCATTCGCTGTACCTGTATACCACTCACTGCTGGTACTCTTCTCATATGGCGGCAAAATAGAAACGCCACCTACATTACGATCCAAATCCCAAGGAATACCAATTCCAATGTGTGTGTTCAGGCGTAGCGGCTGGTACTGTGTCAGCACACCGACTGTATCTACTCCCGAATTAATGCAATTGCTCAATGGAAAATCGATAATACGGTACTTCCCACCAAACGCTACCGCTGGTTTAGCAACATCAGCAGTCAGAACCCCCAACCTGGATCCCTGTCCACCTGCCAGTAACATTGCTATCATTTCTTTCTTAATCACGCAATCACCCCTTACTATGTATTTCTTAATGATTTAAGTATATCACAACCACTGTAAAATGTGAACAAATTTCATAAATTTTCTTTTGAAAATTGATATTTTTTATACATTTCATACAATTTTTTGCATAAAAAACCCTTATTTGACGAGTTTTTTACATTGTCCACCAGCTTTGTTTCAATTTTTAACAAATTATTTCTAAACTGTAAACACTATTTAATTTGCTTTTTTGCATTTGTGTTCTATAATAATAGAAAAGACTGACACAAGGATTGGTTCGCTGGAGCACATTTCTTGCAGGCAGGCCAATTTTACAAAATATGCCGCCCCACTTTTGGACGGCTTTTATATGGAGGGAATTATGTATCAAATTCAATTAACCAAACCATGTACTGCATATTTTATAGGCATCGGAGGCATCAGCATGAGCGGTTTTGCTGAGCTGTTACACGATGCCGGCTTTACCGTAAAGGGCTCCGACGCAAACCGCAGCAAAATTACAGAGCATTTACAATCCTTAGGGGTGGAAGTATTGTATGGTCAAAAAAGCAATAACATCACTTCCGACATTGACTTTGTCGTATACACCGCCGCTATTCATCCGGACAATCCCGAATTTCGCGCCGCCAAAGAAATGGGACTTCCTATGATGGAGCGTGCCGAAATGGTTGGACAGGTCATGAAAAACTATACGAATGCCATTGGCGTTTCCGGTACACACGGCAAAACAACAACAACTTCCATGCTGACACATATTTTCTTAGCCGCCAAGAAAGATCCAACGATCTCCGTTGGCGGTATCTTGGATGCGATCCACGGCAATATCCGTGTCGGCCATTCCGAGAATTTCATCACCGAAGCCTGCGAATACACCAATAGCTTTCTGAAATTCCATCCAACGGCAGGTATTATTTTGAATATTGATGCAGATCACCTAGACTTTTTTAAGGACCTGGATGACATTCGCCACTCTTTTCACCGCTTTGCAAAGCTCTTGCCAAAGGACGGTGTACTGATCATCAACTCCGATATCGAAAAGCTTGATGCGATCACAAACGATCTAGACTGCCGAATCATTACATTCGGCTTGGAAAATCCTGCAGATTACGAAGCAAAGGATATTACATTCGGCGAAGACGGCTGCGGTTCTTTTGAATTAGTTCGATTCGGCAAAGAAACCGGCATCCGCGTTCGTTTGTCAGTAATCGGAAGACACAACGTAGCCAACGCTTTATCAGCCATCGCCACTGCAGAATATTATGATATTCCTATGGAGACGATCCAAGAGGGACTCCTCGCCTTCCACGGCACGGAACGTCGTTTCGAACAAAAAGGATCGTTCCACGGAGTCACCGTGGTCGATGATTATGCACATCATCCTACGGAGATCAAAGCAACGCTGCAGGCTGCTGCCAAGTTCCCACATAAGCGTCTTTGGTGCGTATTCCAGCCACATACATACAGCCGCACCCGAGCATTGCTGCATGAATTTGCAGAGGCGCTATCCCTCGCAGATAATGTTGTGCTTGCAGACATATATGCCGCCAGAGAGGCTGATCCCGGTGATATTTCTTCTAAAACTCTACAGGAAGAAATGAAGAAATTAGGCAAAGATGCTTATTACTTCCCGGATTTTGAACAGATCAAAAAATTTTTATTGGAAAATTGTATCGACGGTGACTTGTTAATAACTATGGGTGCCGGAAATATAGTAACTATTGGCGAAGACCTGGTCAAAGAATAGTTATCCACATTATCCACAATGTGACTGTGCATATCTCTGCACAATCCGTTGTGGATATTTTTTACACAATTAACAGCAGATAAATGTTGAAAATCCGCAATCTTGATCATTTTGATACGAGTTATCCACATTATCCACAATTTAGTCCACAGCTTGAATGTGTATTTGTGTGCTATTTTCTTTCCAAAGAAACTGTGTTAAAATACAATTCGCACGGAAATATAACGTGTAATTTACTTTACATATACGGAGGCTGCAATGGATCATATATTACTTTGTACTAACCATATACCGCCGATCACAACGATATATAACAGCTTTATTGAAGATTATATGCCAGCTGCCAACGGCAGTTACGTTAAGGTGTATCTCTACATTGCGAAATGTCTGCAGGCAAAGGAAAGTAATTTTTCCATTTCCTCTCTTGCGGATCAATTAGAAAATACAGAAAAAGATATTTTGCGGGCGTTAATGTACTGGGAGAAAAAGGGGCTTATGTCCTTAAACCGCGACAAAGCAACCGGAGAGATTTTAGGACTCGAAATGCTGATCCCCTTTGCGGAACGTGATTTCGACACTTATGAAAACACCGCAAAAGAATCTGCTGCATCGCTAGGCGTAGATTCTGATCTCTCAGAAACCGGTGCGCTCAATAGACGCAATTCTGATCTCTCAGAAACCGGTGCGCTCAATAGACGCAATTCTGATTTCTCAGAAACCGGTGCGCTTGATAGACGCAATTCTGATCTCTCAGAAACCGGTGCGCTCGATAGACGCAATTCTGATTTCTCAGAAACCGACGCAGCGAATACATCAACTTATGAATCATCCGGAACCGACGCTCCTTCTAATGTCAACTCCGATGTTCACAGAGCAAGCAATTCCGCGCAGGAGAAGAATTCTTCTGCCGTGAAACCAATTCAAGTTCCTCCGGAACAGATTCAAGAATTGTCCGCCAACGAGGATTTCGTATGGGTATGCAATGTTGTCGAAAGCTACCTTGAACGCCCAATGAAACCAACCGAAATACAGCTTATTACCTATTTGTATGGTACACTGCATTTTTCCAGAGAACTGATCCTGCATCTCTACGACTACTGCATTTCTATGGGAAAGACCGCCTGCAATTACATTCAGACAGTCGCCCTGTCATGGCACGAGCAGGGGATCAAAACGCCGGAACAGGCACAGAATGCTTCTGTACGATATCTGGCTTCCTACAATGCTGTTTCCAAGGCTTTAGGACTTGGTCGCGGTCTTGCAGAAATCGAAAAAAAATATGTGGATCATTGGCAAAATGACTGGAATATGGATCTTAGTGTGATCTTAGAGGCCTGCAACCGCACTGTGCTTAAGCTGCACCACGCAGACTTCAAATACACCGAAGGGATTTTGTCTCATTGGAATGAGCAAAACGTTCGCACATTACAAGGTGTAGAACAATCAGATCTTCACTATGCACAGACCAAAGAGCAAAAAGAAAAGAAGAAACCTTCCACATCCGGTAAACAAACACCGCGCAATCAATTCCAAAATTTCAAGCAACGGGATGTCAGCAGCGAGGAATTACAGGAATTGGAGCGCAAATTACTTATGCAATAGTACGATCTGATGACAGACCGCAGCACATACCATCACGCAGCAACCAGGAGGAGACGCCATGGGAATATCCAACACACAATATCGCGATATCATGTTTCAATATGATCAGACGCGAATGAACAATCAGCGCATACTGGATAAGCGGTACGAAACACTTTTTGCTGAAATTCCGGAATTAGAACAGATCCAACACGATATTATGGACTTATCACTGACGCAGGCGCGCAAAGAATTGTTTCAGACCGAACCGGACCCAAAGAGCGAAGCTGAATACAGCGCAAAACGCGAAGCATTGCTGTCCCGCAAAAAGGCACTGCTGTTACATCACGGCTATCCGGAAGATTATCTGCAAAGCATTTATACCTGTCCGGACTGCAAAGACACCGGCTATCAGAACAACGAACCTTGTCACTGCCTTAAAAACGCTGAGATTAAGGCTCTTTATGAAAGTTCAAATCTTATGGACATTCTGAATCATGAGAATTTTGACACCTTTGATGATAGTTACTACGATGACACCATCGTCAATGAAAATCTTTCTCTAACAGCCCGCCAAAATATTCGCAAGGTAAAAACGGTCTGTCTAGACTATATCAAGCACTTTGATGATTCCTATGACAACCTGATATTCTATGGTTCTACAGGCGTCGGCAAAACCTTTCTGACGCACTGTATCGCCAAGAAACTTTTGGATACATCTCACACGGTGCTTTACTTGACTTCATTGCAGCTTTTTGATATTTTAGAGAGGAATAAGTTCCGTCATGAGGATATTTCCACTTCAAACGAACAAATTGCATATATGCTGCAAAGTGATTTGCTCATTATAGATGATCTTGGGGCAGAATTGGTCAATGGCTTTACGTCTTCTCAGCTGTATTATTTTATTGAGGAGCGCCATATCAACCATAAGTCAACCATCATCTCGACCAATTTATCGTTTCAGGAATTACGTGACCGATACAGCGAGCGTATTTTCTCACGTTTTATCGGTTTTTATCATTTCTTCTTAATAATTGGAGATGATATACGTCAGAAGGCTAGATTAACTGCCAAATAACATGATAACAATTATATAAATTCATACGGAGGACATTTTACTATGAAACGACATGACAAGTTAGCAGACACACTTCCTGTTGGTACCCTTGGTATCTTGGCGCTGGAGAGCAGCCACGACATGGGCAAACGAGTAAACGATTATATCGTTGACTGGCGAAAGGATCGCGCTGCACAAAATGCTACCGCATCTACCTTTGCAGGATACAACCGGGATTCTTTCTTGATTGATTCCGCCTGCCCGCGTTTTGGTTCCGGCGAGGCGAAAGGCATCATCAACGAATCTGTGCGTGGAGATGATTTGTATTTATTAGTTGATGTCTGCAATTACAGCTTAACTTATACCGTTTGCGGACACACGAATCACATGTCGCCGGATGATCATTATCAAGATCTTAAGCGTATCATTGCTGCAGTTGGTGGCAAGGCACGCCGCATCACTGTGATCATGCCTTTCTTATATGAAAGCAGACAGCATCGCCGCAGTGCACGTGAATCCTTGGACTGCGCAATGGCATTGCACGAATTAACACAGATGGGTGTTGAAAGTATTATCACCTTTGACGCACATGATCCTCGCGTTCAAAACGCAATTCCTTTGAATAGTTTCGAAACCGTTCAGCCTACGTATCAATTCATCAAAGCACTTCTGAAGAACGTGCCGGACCTTAAGGTTGATGCAGATCATTTGATGGTGATCAGCCCGGATGAAGGTGCTATGGGACGTGCTGTATATTACGCAAACGTTCTTGGCATCGATATGGGTATGTTCTATAAACGTCGCGATTACAGCCGCATTGTTGACGGACGCAATCCGATCATTGCCCACGAGTTCCTCGGCTCTGACCTGCAGGGCAAAGATGTTATCATCGTCGATGATATGATTTCCTCGGGTGAAAGCATGATCGATGTTGCAACACAGTTAAAGCAGCGCAAAGCAAATCGTATTTTTGTTGCTGCAACGTTTGGTCTGTTTACAAACGGCATGTCCAAATTTGATGAAGCACATGAAAAAGGCTTGATCGATAAGGTTCTCACAACAAACCTTGTATATCAGCCGGAAGAAGTTTTGTCTAGAGACTATTATGTCAGCGTAGACATGAGCAAGTATATCGCCTTATTGATCGACACCTTAAACCACGATCAATCCATTAGCGGTTTATTAAACCCTGCAGAACGTATTAATGCCATTTTGGAAAAATATGGACAGCGCTAATTAAAGCATAAAATCGAGAAAAGCAACAACAAGTTTCCTTAAAACGCTTAGACCGCAAGGTTTGAGCGTTTTTTTACAAATCGTTTTGAAAATTAAGATTTTTTTTAGAATATGGACAAATTCTGTCCACATTTGCATGCTATTATGTATACATAGAAATCAAAGAGAACAGATTTCAAGAAAAGCAGTGAAATCAAAAGAAGCATTTGATTTCTACCAAACTAGCCGACTGACTTATGTTTGAGATAGATTCTTTTTCATTTTTTTCATTGGGCCTGTGGTAGCTCCCTCTGCCACAGGCCGACTCCTTTTTAAACCCCAGATCATTCTAAAGTAATTCGAGCGAGACACCTTAAATCAAGTGCATCGCTGCCATTTCTCTCTTTAAGATCTCCTTGTTAGCATCTTCCATCTCTGTCAAAGGTGCGCGTAATGAACCAACGTTTTTACCCATCATATTCATAGCAGCTTTTACCGGGATCGGATTTACTTCACAGAACAATGCATCACATAACGGAAGTGCATCAAGCTGCATCTTGGCACTCTGCTTCACATTTCCATTCAAATAATTCATAACCATCTCATGTGTATACTTCGGTGCAACATTTGACAACACAGAAATCACGCCTTTTGCTCCCAAAGAAAGCATCGGAATTGTCTGGTCGTCATTTCCGGAATACAGATCCACATTACCATCGCACAGGTGCAGAATTTGCGCTACAGCGCTGATGTTACCGGAAGCTTCTTTCACACCTGCAATATTGTCTACATCTTTAATAAGTGTAGCGATGGTCTGTGGTGTCATTCCGCAACCGGTACGGCTTGGTACATTGTATAAAATGATCGGTGCCGTGATCTCTGACGCAATCTTTTTATAATGTGCAATCAAACCATTCTGTGTTGCCTTGTTGTAATACGGAGTTACAACAAGCACACCCTCTGCTCCTGCCTCAGAAGCTTCTTTGCTAAGCTGTACTGCTGTTGCCGTGCAATTAGAACCGGTGCCGGCAATGACCGGAATACGGTGATTTACACGCTCAATCGCAAAACGAATCACATTTGCATGCTCTTCTTCAGATAAAGTTGCAGACTCTCCGGTCGTTCCACAAATAATAATCGCATCCGTTCCCTCTGCAATCTGCCACTCCAAAATCTCATCTAATTTGTCGTAGTTTACCTCCAAGTTCTCTTTCATTGGTGTGACCAAAGCCACGCCTGCTCCTGTAAAAATTGACATAATTTCCTCCATTCTGCTTTCGCTATTCCCAAATCGGGGTTCTGATTTTTAGATATTGGTTGTCGTTTGAGCATTTTCCCACCCATGCACTCACAGTTACCTTTTGCAAATGCCATTTTACGGGAAATTCGAGTTACCCAGCTAACAAAAAGAGGTGATACACGGGATGTATCACCTCTTTGAAGTATCTCTTCAAACCGATAGCTCTCCATCCTCTTGATGACAGTCATGTCGTTATTCACGCCATGCCCAAGAAATCTTGCTGCAGGACAAGCTTTCTTTCGGCACTGTTCCCTTTCTGATCTCATCTACTGCGCCTGACGCATCCGAAATCCTACTCATGAAGAGTGCGACCTCTATCTTTTTTACATATATGAGAATATCACTATCCTCTGCTTCTGTCAACGCTAACTTATGCTTCCTAGCACTAACTTATATTTCCCAGCATTATGCTGTCAATGCTAACTTATGCTTCCCAACAGTATACCGAGCAAAAAACCTCATGCTCTTTATTTATCCCACTGAGCAATAATTTCCTGTACCGCAGCCAAAAAACGATCCATTTCCGCATCCGTTCCAATGGATATTCGCAGATAATTGTCAATGCGCGTATTGGAAAAATACCTGACAAAAATGTGCTGCTTGCGCAATTCTTCAAACAAATGTGTAGCTGGGACAGTTTTATGTGTCGCAAAAATAAAATTTGTCATCGAATCTCCAAACGTAAAACCAAGCTCCGTAAGTGCCTGTTTGGTGCGCTCTCGTGTTGCAACAATCTTCGCTGTAGTCTCCTCAAAATAATCCTGATCTGATAACGCAGCAACGCCAAGTGCTACGGATAAACGAGTCATCGGATAACTGTTAAACGAATATCGAACGTCGTTCATTGCCTTGATCAATTTCGCATTACCGATTGCATGACCAATACGCATTCCTGCCATAGAGCGAGATTTTGAAAACGTTTGTACTACCACAACATTTTCATACTCGTCCACCAGCGGAAGTGCTGTATAACCGCTAAAATCTGCATATGCCTCATCAATTATAACAACAACATTCGGATTAGCTTCAATGACTGCGCGCAAAAACTCCTCACTTTGACGAATACCCGTCGGTGCATTTGGATTGGCTATCACGATACCGCCATTTTCGCACTGATAATCTTCCAATCGAAGTGCAAAGGCATCGTCCAAAGCCGGACGCTCATACGGAATTTGAAATAATTCTGCCCATACATCATAGAACGAATATGTAATATCCGGGAACAAAATCGGTTTACCCGAATTAAAAAATGTCAAAAACGCAATAGCAAGTACATCATCGGATCCTACTCCTGTATACACCTGATCTGCCTGCACATGATATCTTTCTGCCAGCGCATTGACTAAGTCTGTCGATGCCGGATCCGGATATAATCTCAGGCTGTCGAGTTCAAACTTCTGCAGTGCTTCTGCCACCTTTGGTGATGGCGGATATGGATTTTCGTTAGTATTCAACTTAACCATGTCCGGCAAATTAGGCTGTTCGCCCGGAACATACGGCTCTACTTTGCGAAAATTATCTTCCAATCTACTCATGTCATACCTCTTTTCCGTCTATTTCTGTCGTCCGCTTAGAATTGTTACACTTATTTACTGATAACACTCAGCCAGCTTCTTAAATGCCGGGAGCGAGCGCTCGATCATCGCATGATCCACACAATAAGCAATCCGCACATAACCAGGACACATAAATGCACTTCCCGGAACCATTAAAATATGGAACTCTTTTCCTTTGGCAACAAATGCCTTATCATCTTCCTTAGCCTTAACCCAAAGATAAAAAGCCCCTTCCGGTTTAGCACACTCAAAGCCATACTCTGTCAGAGCATTGTAAAGCAGCTTTCGGTTGGCATCATAGGCTGCAACATCCGTTGTCGCATCCAGACATTTTGATACTGCAAGCTGCATCAAAGATGGTGCATTTACAAATCCTAAAATACGATTCGCAACATTTGCTGCACAAATAACATTTTCAAAATCATCTACCTCATCCGGAATCACAAGGTAACCAATACGCTCACCCGGAAGAGACAGAGATTTACTATAAGAATATCCTACAATTGTATTACGATAATACTTCGTCAGATATGGCACTTCTACGCCATCATAAGCAAGCTCACGGTATGGTTCATCTGCAATAAGATAAATCTGCGTTCCAAACTCTTTTTGCTTCTCCTCCAATACTGCTGCCAATTTCTGAATCGTTTCTTCTGAATATACTACACCGGTAGGATTGTTCGGATTATTGACTATCACTGCTTTCGTCTTTGCCGTGATCTTCTTTGCAAACGTCTCAAGATCGAGCTGAAAAGAAGGTACATCTGCCGGTACAACTACCATTACACCGTCAAAGTTAGCTACATAATTATTATATTCTCCAAAATATGGTGCAAATGCGATTACTTCATCGCCCGGATCTAACAATGTTTTAAGCGCAACATTAAGACCACCTGCAGCACCTACTGTCATAATGATATTATTCTGAGAAAACTTTGTGTCAAAGCGGCGATTTAAGGACTGTGCAATTCTCTCGCGCACTTCCTCGTATCCGGAGTTGTTCATATAACCATGCACGAAATTCGGTGCATCCTCATTCAATGTCTCAATAATGGCTTCTTTAACCTGTTTTGGTGGCTCTACGCTTGGGTTTCCAAGACTGAAATCATAGACGTTCTCTGCGCCAAACTCAACCGCCATCTTCTTCCCTTCCTCAAACATTGCTCTTGTAACCGAGCTTCCCTCAACAAATTTCACCATTTTTTTTGCTATCATATTATGTACCTCTCTATACTTTGATTTTATTACAACGAGAAAATATATACACAATACCGGTCACCCGGTTTACACATAAAACGTATATCAAAATACCGCCTACGTAAGTATTTCTATGTCTCGCCGCATCTTACTCGTACTTTTTATTATATGCCTACGGATATATTCATGTCAAACCATTCCCGTCATAGAACACAGTAATTCCATATAAATATATTTTTCATTCAAACTTCTCACATCCGAAGCTGCCATCTGGTCACTTATTGCTTATTATGTCGATAGTTTCATTATATTTTGCAGCCACCATATTGTGGGTTCTGCCATGAAGAAACTATAGCAATTGCCTTGCCGCAATTAGTTTCCTATTAATTAATAAACAAAGGTGCCAAAAAAATTTTGACACCTACTCTTTAAAATATAAAAATGCGCGATCAGGGGTTCGAACCCTGGACACCCTGATTAAGAGTCAGGTGCTCTGCCAACTGAGCTAATCGCGCATATCTGACACATCAATGTCAGCAACTCGTTTAATATATCACACTTTCGCATGGAAAGCAAGTATTTTTTTTACTTTTCCGACTTTTTCAATTCACCCTTTTTGAACAAACATCCCAATAACCTTATCAAGAGCAGCTTCAGATGTGCGCAGGTTGAGTTTCTTAATAAAATCTTAAACAAATAGCATGTTGAATTTTAAGATTCATTTCTCTACAATAGAACTATGCAAGATAAATCTTGTAAGGAGGCAATAAATATTACGGAGGGAAACATGTACCAAATATTACTGTGTGACGATGAAAAAGATATCGTTACCGCATTAGAAATCTACTTACGCAACGACGACTATAAAATTTTCAAAGCCTACAATGGCGCAGATGCACTCAAAATTCTAACAGAAGAGGAAATCCATTTGGTTCTTCTGGACATTATGATGCCTCATATGGACGGCATCGCTGCACTCACGAAGCTACGCGAATTTAGCAATGTTCCTGTGATTTTGTTAACCGCCAAAAGCGAAGATATTGACAAAGTGCTCGGTTTAACAGTCGGCGCTGATGATTACATAACAAAACCATTCAATCCCATCGAGCTTCAGGCACGTGTTAAATCACAGCTTCGCCGCTATATGCAGCTTGGCGGCGGCAAAACGCAAAGCGATGTTTATTCTGTTGGCGGTATCGTATTAAATCCAATTACCAAGGAAGTCACGTTAGACTCTGATCCCATTGCGCTGACACGCATCGAATACAATATACTGTTATTTTTGATGCAGCACATCGGACAATCCTTTACACCACGTGAAATCTACCAAAACGTATGGCACGACAATGCTTATGGTGAAGAAAGCACTGTCGCCGTACACATCCGACACTTACGAGAAAAAATCGAATATAACCCGGCAGAACCACGTTATTTAAAAGCAGTGTGGGGACGCGGTTATAAACTGGATAACAATTAATATTTTGGAAGATCTGCGTCATAACATTGCGATACAATGCGATGCAGGAATGAAGTGATCCACTTCAGATTGGAGGAGTATATGAAAACAAATCACCAAATCAAAAAACGGCAGATCGGTGCTATTGCCATTGCGATGATCACCGGTACCGGTCTGATCCTTGGTATTTTATTGTCGCTATTATGCTATCAACTTGGAATGTATAAAGACCAGTCCAAGAAAGAAATCTTGAACAACAAGTACGATCTGTTGACGAAATATTACGAAGCTACCATCATGAGCGAGATCAATAAAAAGAAAGATGAAGATGCCGTTGTCAACAAAAAAAAGATCACCAACTTCAAATACAGCGTGTTCGGTGTATGGAATATGGAAATTGATGCTCAGCCAGCGTCTGCACATCTGTATCACACTACATTTACCGACACAAAGGCAACACGATCTGTGCCGGAGCCAAATCTTGCTACGATCCTGCAAAACAACATTACCACAGATTATGACGGAACAGATGTCGATCTATACCGAAAACACTCTACAACGATAGATCAGATTCAATGCACTACCAATGGACTGTTGTACTATCGAACCAAATCACAATACTATTTTCCGGTCAGGACCGTCGAAATTCCAACCGCCTTCGCTGTGGTTAAGGCTAAAGGAGTAGCAAGTGCCAGAAGTTCATTGACCTTTAAATATTCCAAGCGCCGGAGCTGTTACGTCTGTGTAGACAAAAGCTATGAGAACTTGAATATACGTAATTATATCCATGACGTGAATCCCGTTCGCATCATATTAGATGATATTCCTTACTATACCAAAGATATTGAAATGCGTGATATCAAAAGCGATCGTATGGCAGCCTCTTGGCAGCTTACCGATCCTGTGGTCTATTGGGGTTCCGAGGACAGTCAGTTTCCTGCATCTGAGTTTTTATCAAAATCAGATGCCGCCATTTATTATCTGGGTGCCTACAACCATCCAAAGACCGTCACACAAAACGGCAGACGGATTCCATTACAAATGGTTCACGCAACCGTATACTATAGCATACAGACCACGGACGAAACACACTTCTATTCCATCAGTTCCAAAGTTTCTACTCCTGTAGACACTTCAAAGCATGACCTGTTTGCTTACACGACCAAGCTTGTTAACACATTATATCCGATCTGCTATGCCATTCCTTTGGTAACGGCATTATTATTGATTGCTTTACTTGGTGCATTATACCAGTGCTGCCACCAGACAATACTGCTAAAGTCATCCGGGAAACCTTCCTTCATGACACGCATTCCCTTATTGGTCTATCTCAGTAGTATGACCTTTATATCGGCTTGGGTTGTCTACTTTATAAGTTTCTTATTGCTGCGCACACTACAGTCCAAGAAATTATTAATGAGCGGAAATCTGCTTCTCGCCGTTGGCGGAATAGTGCTTTTCTTCTTCCTGTTAAGCTCTGTTTTCGTTAATCTGGGTGAACGGCTTGGTACCAAAACGTTCCGCAAATACACAGTATGCCACGGCGTTATGCAGCTGTTACGTCGTATTAAATCCAATTTGACCCACAACTTGAAATGGGCGTCAGAGTTTATCGGCACACATATACATTTAGCAGTGAGGATTGGCGTCGTATGGATCGTACTCACGCTGATCGAACTGTTTGTGATCGGCATAACCGACATGAATACGGATCTTGAAATTATCACCTTTGCTATTTACAAAGTTGCAGAAGCATTGTTTCTTCTATTCTGTGTGGAACAATTTACCAAACTGACAGATGCGAGCCGCAGTCTCGCCGAAGATGCTCTGTCCACCAAATTGGACACCTCAAAATTGTTTGGACCTTTCCGCCGCCACGCCGAAACACTGAATCGACTGCAGGACGGCATCCAAATAGCAGTGCAGGACAAGATGAAAAGCGAACGTTTTCGAACAGAATTGATCACAAATGTGTCACATGACATAAAAACACCTTTAACTTCTATTATAAATTATGTAGACTTGTTAAAAGCAGATAATCTGTCGGAGGAAGAAAAGGCGCAATACTTAGATGTCCTTGATCGTCAATCCGGCAAGCTAAAAAAGCTGATCGAGAACCTGATCGAGGCCTCCAAAGCATCAACCGGCAATCTAACCGTTTGCCCGGAACCTTGCAACTTAAATATACTGCTGGCACAAACTGCCGGTGAATTTACCGACAAACTAACTCAGGCAGGTTTAGAATTGATCCTTCGCAAGCAGCAAAGTACCCCTATGATCGATCCGAACGTCGATAACGCAGATCTACCGGACCTTGTCATTACCGCAGACAGTCGACATCTCTGGCGCATATTCGATAATTTAATGGGTAATATATGTAAATATTCACAACCCGGCACCCGTGTTTATATCGATCTCGCCACAGTCGACCAATGTGCACAGATCACTTTCCGTAACACATCGCAATACCCTCTGGAACAGAGCACCGATGCATTACTGGAGCGTTTCGTACGCGGTGACAGTTCTCGCAGCACACAAGGTAATGGGCTTGGCTTGTCCATTGCTAAAAATCTGGCCGAGTTAATGAATGGTACTCTCGCATTGCACGTTGACGGCGATCTGTTCAAAGTGATCGTTACATTTCCATTGGCCATAGAGGAGGAATACAATTGAGTATAGAAAGCAGATTAAAAACAGTTCGCAGAAATACAGGAAATCATAAATCAGAATCGGCTATGAGCAAAGAAAACCTTAAGAAAAGCAAGAAAAACTATTGGTTTTCCATAACCCTCATCGCACTTGCATTATTTTGTGTGGGGGCAGCATTGCTGTACTCGCAAAAGCTTTTGAGTGAAAAGCTCTCCACTCCCAAAGCTCCTGTTGCTTCCTACACAGCACGATACGGCGCTCGTTCCATCTCAAAAGTGCAGTTTCTCAAGCGTGATATGCTGCTCGATAAAGACGAGACGTCCATCAATTGGCTCAAAAGTATCCGGACGGCGCAGCGCAAAAAGAACATCAAGCATTTATATGACGAATACAAAAACGTCGGCATTTTTCAGGTGACCGAAGATGTGAAATACAATTCTCTCTTTGCAACGTATAAGTTAAAACTGTTAAAGAACATCAAGTCGACGCATCCTTTGCAAGTCGGCAATACGATCGATGCTTATACTTTCGACAGTCCTTGTTTGGATGCGAATTCCGTTTCTGCCGTCTATAAAAGCAGCAACATTACACCTTTGCTGCGCAAGAATGAATGTTATCTCTTAGTTTACGGCGATCCGGCTGGACCAAGCACACTAAACACTCTGCGCTCACATGGTGCCAAAAACGGCACTTACTACTGTCTGGATTACGGAACACTGTTCGATACCGGTCTGCGCCTTTCCAAAGAGAAAAATCTGACAACGATCAGACCCAAAAAGGTATATGACACCAAAGAACTGCAATCCTTTGATCTGTTCTGCGGAAGCAAAACCATCCTTAAAGAATGGTATCGCGCGAAAGATGCTATATTGACTTATTATGTGGGCAAAAACTATGACAAACAATTTTGAATCGGTGATTTTTTATAAAGACTTTTCATTACGTATTTTTATGTTTTTTAGTTTTTTGTAATTTTTTTCAAAAAACGCTTGCATTTCGCAGGTTGCTTTGCTATAATATATTTCGTTGTAAAACAATACGTTTTGCGCGATTAGCTCAGTTGGCAGAGCACCTGACTCTTAATCAGGGTGTCCAGGGTTCGAACCCCTGATCGCGCATGAAAGTCCCAATTTGACAGCACGGACTGTTGGGTAGGGGCTTTTTTTGTTGCTCTTTTTAGGCAGATTTCTTTTATAGCACTATGGCTACCATTTTCTTTCGATTTTAATAGTGTCTTTTTAGGTATGTTTCTTTAGCAGCGCCACGCCGCAAGCTTTGATCTGCGCCGGCACAAGACGCAGCAGCCGATTTATCATCCCCGGAACCACAACTGCCTTATCCGCATTTAATCCTTCCCACGCCTCTTTTGCAACGCGCTCCGGCGACATTGCCCAAATTGGCGTCTTAGCTCCTGTTTTTTCAAAGAAATGTGTTCGTGTAGAACCCGGACACAGCGTACACACCTGAACACCCTGTTTTTTTGCTTCCAAGCGGATCGCCTGACTATATTGGTAAAGATAACTCTTCGAAGCATAATAAGACGCCGTATACGGTCCCGGTTGAAATGCACCTACGGATGCTACGTTCAATATTTTTCCCGAACCACGTTTGTACATGTCACGCAGACAGCATTTACACAACTGCGTCGGCGTTACCACGAGCAATTGAAGCATCTGTTCCTCTTTTTCCATATCCAGCGTATGCGCGGCACCTACCATACCAAAGCCTGCGTTATTGATCAGCACATCAACCTGCCAGCCGTCTTTACCGATCCGATCATACAGTCGTCCTGCCGCTCCCTGCACCGCAAGATCCTCTGCGTATATCTCCACTGCTAAATTGGGCTTTACACGCAACAATAACTCTTTCAAGTGCTGCAAACGCTTCTCACTGGAAGATACCAGCAACAAACGATATCCCTTCTTTGCTAATAACTTTGTAAACGCTAAACCGATCCCTCCGGTAGCACCTGTGATCAATACTGTTTTCTTCATGGCACGTCCTTCCTTTCCTGTTCACACATATCACACGGATAATATTATTCGCCTATATTAACACATCCTCCATCCAAAAGCATATATTATAGTAAACCACTCAAACTTCCCATACCTCAAATTCTCCGCAGCCACATATTGCAAATAAGGAAGGAGATGTATCTACAATGTGTCTAAAACAATGGATTTCCCGACGCTTTTGCTGCTGTCAGGGTTTTAACCGCCGCATCGTTGCAATGAAAAAATCATGGGATGAAGTTAGCTTTCTCTTGATGACCGCCAGCAAACATTGCGCCTGCAGACGCCGAAAAGGCAAATAGCCCTTCATTGCAGACATTCTATGCAAATACTGTTTTGATTCAGACACATTATACAGAGACGTCAATGTTCCTGTATAGAGAAAAAACGGACCATTTGCATGATCCGTTTTCCATCATTCGTTTATCCTTTTCCCGATAATTCGGGATGTGAATCAACATTAAATTATTTAAGAGTAACTTTAGCACCCTCAGCCTCAAGCTTAGTCTTGATGTCCTCAGCCTCATCCTTAGAAGCGCCTTCTTTAACAACCTTAGGAGCGCCATCAACAACTTCCTTAGCTTCTTTCAAGCCAAGACCAGTTACTTCACGGACAACCTTGATAACCTTAACCTTGTTAGGACCAACCTCTGTCAACTCAACGTCGAACTCGTCCTTCTCAGCACCTGCATCAGCGCCAGCACCTGCTGCTGCAACAACAACGCCTGCTGCTGCGGATACACCAAACTCCTCCTCGCAAGCCTTTACTAAATCATTTAACTCTAAAACAGTCATGCCTTTGATAGCATCAATAAATTCCTGTGTAGTCATTTCGTTTACCTCCATAAAATTTGTAATAATCGTAATTTTGTGAACCAATTGGTTCGTTGTTTCATAAAATTGCGACGCACAATGCGTCATCTGCATTGCATGAATTATGCCTCTGCAGCACCGTCACCCTTCTCAGCGATCTGATTAAGAACACGAGCAAGATTGGTGATAGGGGACTGTAAGGAACCAAGCAACTTGGAAATAAGTTCTTCTCTGGAAGGAATGCTTGCCAAAGACTTGATGCCATCAATGTCATAAAGTGTACCCTCTACAACAGCACCCTTGAACTCTAATGCCTCAGCCTCTTTTGCTACGTTATTTAATACGCGGATCGGAGCTGTTGCATCTTCCTTAGAAATAGCGATTGCAGAAGGTCCATCCAAAAGGTTGTCCAACTGTGCGAAATCTGTTCCCTCGAAAGCACGCTTCATCAGTGTGTTCTTGTAAACTTTGTACTCGCATCCTGCCTCTCTAAGTCCTTTACGAAGCTTTGTGTCCTGCTCTACTGTAAGTCCACGATAATCAACGAGAACAACAGTTGCAGCACCATCAATCTTAGCCTTAATCTCATCAACGATAGGCTGTTTCAACTCTACTTTTGCCATGAGTGTATCTCCTTTCTATGGGTGTGCCCCATTATTTTGTAGGATCATCTCAGATCTGCCGATAACCGGCTCTGGCAAGATCCCTGCACTGCACGCAAAAGTTCTAATAAAAAAACCTCTCTACGTAGAGAGAGGAGTAAAATTATCATATCAGATACTTCATCTTCCTCGGTAGGCGGCTATAATCAGACTTACGCGGAAATCCGCACCTACTGTCTACGGCAGTGAGTTTTACTTTTCGCAAAACCTTTACTACATTAGCACACAATTTCGCAATTGTCAAGCTTTTTTCTATTTTCCCTTTCAATTCACCCTTTTTGAACAAACACCCCAATAACGTTATCGAGAGCTGCTTCAGATGTGCGTAGTTTGAGTCTATTTCTAATCGCGCGCCTTGCGGTTAATGTACTCCGTCTTATATTTGGAATACACGATCGTTTGGTCGTGATACAACCCGTAGTACCCGGAAAGCAAATAGCTGACACTGATCGCGATCATAAAAAACGGAATTCCATGATATCCAAAGAGCTCGAAAGCGATCAATAGCGACGTGATCGGGCAGTTGGTTACACCACAAAATACAGACACCATACCAAGCGCAGCGCAAAGCGACGGCGATAATCCGATCAACTGTCCAAACAAGCAGCCAAACGCCGCTCCGACGCAAAAAGATGGCACGATCTCTCCTCCCTTGAATCCCGCCTCCAACGTCAACGCTGTAAAAATGATTTTCCACACAAAAGCAAGTGGAACGACATGTCCGGCAATCGCCCTCTCTATGATCGGCACGCCCGCACCCATATAATCTGTAGTATGTAACACCATCGTCAACGCCACGATCACCAAGCTGGAAACCACGATCCTTATATATGGATTTTTGAGCTTATCCCGATAAAAATCTCCCAACGAATGCAGCGTCACACAAAAGATCACACTTACCGCCGCACAGCAAACAGCGAGCAGGATCACTTTTATACTTGGCACAATCAAAAAATCCGGTATCTTCTTTATAAGAAATGTATCCGGTCCAATCCCCATATGTCTTGCAAACTTTGACGCAATCAGCGACGCAAAAACGCAGGGAACCAACGCTGCATAATACATAACACCTACGCTGACAACCTCCATCGCAAAGACCACGGCAGCGATCGGAGTCCCAAAAATAGCCGAAAAAGCGGCACTCATACCGCACATAACCACAATGCGGCGATCCTTTTCATCAAAGCGAAACCAACGGCCAAGCTGATTACCGATACTTCCGCCCAACTGCAAAGCTGCACCTTCGCGCCCTGCCGAGCCGCCAAACAAGTGTGTCAGGGTCGTAGAAATAAAGATAAGCGGTGCCATTTTGAACGGCAGCTCCGTTTCCGCATGAATTGTGGAAAGTACCATATTTGTTCCTTTATCATTTTTATAATGAAAAATATGATACAAAAATACAATAACAATACCAACAAGCGGTAATAGCAGGATCATCCATGGGTTTGCTGTCCGAAACTGCGTCACCAATTTCAAACATTCCGCAAACAATGTGCTGAATGCACCGACGACCAATCCTGTGATCGACGAAAATACAGCCCATTTGGCAAATACTTTTAGATTATGATATATTCGGCGAACGTAAAATTTCACCATCGCCATTTGTCGTGATATCGAATTCATTCTCATCCTCCATATTCTCCCAGTCCGGAATGTTACTGCCGGACACCCCCTGTACTTTCAAACCTTTGGTATTATGCTGCTTTCATTTGCACACACTTTTCTATTATATCTATATTTTTGATGTTTTGCCAAGTCTAAAACCGATTTTGTATTGACTTTTTCTAATATTATTTTTATAATATCAATAATGATTACTATTTAAGGAGGCGTGCTTATGCAACGTGTTCGGCATAGCAAACAGCGAGATGCTATCAAAGCATATCTGCTATCAACAACATCACACCCTACCGCAGAAGCCGTCTACGAGCAGTTGCAGAACGACTTTCCAAACATCAGTCTTGGAACCGTTTATCGCAATTTGAATTTTCTCGTAGATCACGGCGAAGCACTTCGCTTAGACATGGGAGATGGCAACGACCACTTCGACGGCAATGTTATGCCTCACAACCATTTCTTCTGCCGCAAGTGCCACCATGTTTTAGACCTGGAAATGGACGGCATCAATCACATTGACGTGATTGCCAATGCAGGATTTGACGGCATCATCGAGGGACATACGATTTATTTTACCGGGCTTTGCCCAGACTGCGCACAGGCTAAAATGCCGTAAAACATGGTGCAGAAAAGTTTTTGATAATTTTTTTCAAAAAACTGTTGACATTATCAGATCAGATGATATAATGAGTCTTGTAAACGATAATCATTACTATTTAAGAAATTCTTAGATAGTACTTAACAACAAATAACTTGAGATGACAAAGGAATGCATAGCAAGCGAAACCTTTGGATATCTTAAACAACAATTACAAAGAAAAGGAGATTACAATTATGGCAAAATGGGTTTGTACAGTATGTGGTTATATTTATGAAGGAGATCAGGCTCCGGAAGAGTGTCCGGTTTGCCACGTTGGCGCAGACAAGTTCAAGAAAGTAGAGGGCGAGCTTACACTTGCTGCAGAGCATGAGTTCGGAATCTATGACAAAACCGTTAAGAATAATCCTGATATCAGCGATGAAGACAAGAAATTCATCTTCGATCAGTTGAAAGCAAACTTCGATGGTGAGTGCTCCGAGGTTGGTATGTATCTTTGCATGGCACGCATCGCACATCGCGAGGGCTATCCGGAAATCGGACTTTATTGGGAAAAGGCAGCTTACGAAGAGGCTGAGCACGCAGCTAAATTTGCAGAGATGTTAGGATCCGATCTAGAAAGCAACATGACAGCTTCCACCAAGAAGAATCTCGCTTGGAGAGTTGATTGCGAGTTCGGTGCAACAGCAGGTAAAGTTGATCTTGCTACTTGCGCTAAGAAAAATAACTTGGATGCGATCCATGATACCGTTCATGAAATGGCTCGTGACGAGGCTAGACACGGCAAGGCTCTTAAGGGATTGCTTGAGAGATATTTCGGTTAATGCAATCTGAAAAATAACCGTTGAATTTTATAAAATAAGTGGCTGTAAAAATTTCTTAATTGACAGAGATGCATTGGTCATTGCCAATGCATCTCTGTTTCTTTATGTTAATTCATGATTATTGTTTATTTTTAGGACACTTTAATAACCCCTTATGTTAATAAGCGCTTTTTGATTACAGGTCGTTTGTTGCGGAGATATACTGTTCTTTTTCTCCACTTATAGATCCTATTTTTGATGGTGTATAATCCAGAGCAGTATATCCTCTGCATCTATTTTTCCAGTAGCCAAATCAAGAATGATGTCACTCAACTCTTTCTGTGTATATGAAAGTTCATAACCATTTAATGCCAAGAACACTAACATTACATGTGTACCTAACCTTTTGTTTCCATCTACCATAGGATGGTTCTTTACAATTCCAAAGCAAAGCTGTGCCGCTTTTGCCTGTATACTTGGGTACAATTCTTCGTCTCCAAATGACTGAAATGGATTAGCCAGCGCCGAATCCAACATGCCATCGTCACGAATGCCATTACTGCCGCCAGTGGCTTCAATCAATCGCTTATGAAGCAAAATCACCTGCTCTTTGCTTAATCTAATCATTTAGCAAGCACCTCGTAAGCCTTCATATTCTGCTTAATAAGACGCTCTGATATAGCAATCACATCCTCCATGGATGCTATTTTTTCCTGCTCCGCTTTGCTAAAGTCAATCACGAGATATCTTGGTACATTGTTTTTAAGGATAACTGCTGTACCATGTTCGTCAACAACTCTTGCAACCTTTGAAAAATTCTGGTTGGCTTCTGTTATAGAAATCATTGTATTTGTATCAACTGTCATACTATGCACCTCTCTTTCATTTATATTATATGGATATTATAAAATAAATACAAGCTTTTTCATAGCTGCAGAAGGTAAAAATATTCCACTTTCTTTTTTGTCTATAGAAAATTAATATACAAAATCAAACAATAACAATATCATTGCTTATTATGTCAAAGGATACTAAGTATTTTACAGCCACTACATAACGATTTCTGCCGCCAAAGAACTATAGTAATTGCCTTGCCGCATTTTCGTTTTTAGTGATTTCTAGATTTTGTTGTCTCTGATGATTGATTTACATGCCCTTCGGAAAACTCGACGTCCCGGAAGCATGGTAATTATCTTCTGACGTTACGCTCCCAAAAAACACCGTCTTCATAGCCTTGAATCGATGCATCTGTCTCAGCCATTTCCAGCCGTTTCTGCGCCCATGCCCCATACAGCGGATTCTGTTCAATTGCAACAAACTTTCGCCCAAGTTTCTTTGCCACGACAGCCGTTGTGCCTGATCCCGCAAAAGGATCCAAAACAACATCGCCTTTGCTGCTGCTTGCTAACAGCAGCTTTGCCAGCAATTTTTCCGGTTTTTGGGTCGGATGTGCCGTGTTCTCCGGCATAGACCAGTATGGAATCGATATATCATCCCAAAAATTTGACGGACAGGTATTTCGAAAACGCCCCTCGTCCGTTTCCTCCCAATCCTTAGGATTTCCATCTACCCGATACGGAGCCAGAACCCGTTTACGCACTTTCACCTCATCCAAATGAAACGTATAATCCCTGCTCACCGTCGCAAACCAAATATCTTCCATCCCGTTTTTCCAATTGGATTTCGCGCCGCGTCCTTTTTCGCGCTGCCACGTGATCCGATTCTGCACCAAAAAATATTCCTGAAGCACGTCACCTATGATCAAACTTGATCTCCAATCACAACACACATAAATAGACGCTGTCTTTTTGAGCAAAGGAAGAACCTCCCGCACCCATTTTATGGTATATTCCCGATATTCTTCTCTGCCAACCGCATTAAATTTATTGCCATGATAATCTTTTGCCAAATTATAGGGCGGATCCACGATCAGCAGATCCACAAAATTTGGCGGCAATTCTTTCATTACCTGAAATGTATCTCCAATAATATATTGATCATAAAGCACATCCGGAGTCATAGTACTGCCGTCCTGCAATACCGTTTTAAGCTGATCGCCGTTTTCTGCCAAAATGCATCGTTCCAAATACTCATGGCCTTCCTCTAAAGAGAAATCTATTGTTTTATTTCTGGCTGCCTTTTGTTTCATGGTACTCCTCCTTTCCCATTGTCCTACCGTATTCCTGTTTTTTTACTCATACAGCGAATCCAATGTAAGCAATAAAACATCTTCATCGGCTAACGAGTCATACCAGTCCGTATATCCGGACAACGAAAAAAATATATACTTTGAAACTTTATATTTTGCAGAAATAAGTTTACTCCTTCTAATCAGCGTGTCATATATACCTTTGTCAATCTTTTCATTCTTGAATTTACATTCGCCAACGACTGCCTTTTTGTCAATTTCAGATAAAGCGACAACGTCAATATCTGCAGATTGAGCCCGCACTTCTCCATCTTTCTCTGTGATATTTTCTACACCCCACCACGTACCAACAGAAGTAATAAAGCACCCATACTCACCGGTTATTCCTTTCATCAACGTATAATATCTGCACATTTCTTCAAAAATTGATCCCATAAAAGAATGCAATACCGGCTTAACAACTTTGGTGTAATAAATCTCTCCCTGCCCCATCTCAATGACACTGGTAGCTTTCGGAATAAACTCATACCAAAACTTGAACATATAATCTTTCAAAACATATTGCGTCTTCTTTTTATTTTTTTCATCCGTGATGCATTTTTTCTTCTCAATCAACCCCACATTCCTTAATTTTTCTAACGAATACAATACCGTTTGAGCTTTTTCTCCTATCTTTGCTGCAATAATATTAAGTGCATTTTCGCCGGATGCGATCTGCTCAACAATATTATTTACCAATGATATATCTGAAAATTCCTGCGTCAAAAGATTTCTTGTCTCATCATATAAATATCCATCTGTCCTAAAAAAGAGCCTGACGATGTTTTCGTCAATGCTTTTATTGGAATCAATCATAGAAAGATACTTCGCAACACCGCCGGTAATTCCATAACAGATTGCCTTATCTTCGTTCGAATAATTTGGAACAAATTTTGCTGCGTCCAAATAGTGAAACGCCTCCAATTTAATTTGAGAATTGCGCCTCCCAAACAACGGACTCTTTTCGCTCAACACCTTCTTCTCCATAAAGCTAAGCGCAGACCCGCACAGAATTATTTTTAGATTCTTGTCATTCCACACTGTATCTATATATTTCTGCAGCACAGACAGAAGTGCTTCATCTTTTTCAGCCCAATACGGCAGTTCATCTATTACAAGAACAATTTTTTCATCACCTATATTTTTATCAATAAAATCAAAAACAGCTTCTAATGTTCCAAAACTAATATTCTCCATCCCAGGCATAAACAGATCCACTACCTGTCTTGAAAACAATTCGAGATTTCTGGTTTTTCCAACTTTTGTAGCTGTATAAAAAATTGTTTTTTTATCTTTGACAAATTCGGCAATAAGCGTAGACTTTCCAATGCGTCTGCGTCCATATATCACCGTCATTCCAATTCCATCTTTATCATAAAACTCTTTTAAAGATGCAAGTTCTCGTTCTCTGCCTATAAACATTGATACCGCCTCCCCGCGTCATATTTTAATTCAAATTCATTTGAACAAAATTGATTTGAATTAAATATATCATAAAAATGTAGGTATATCAATCCTATTTTTTCTAATTAGCTTACAAATTGACACACCTTTCTTCCTATGCTATTCTTTTGCCAAATCACGATGCAGCACCGCTGCAAATCACCGAACACAGAAAGGCACATAAAATATGATACATTTTGGAATTATTGGAGCAGGCGACATTGCACGCAAATTTGCAGATGCCGTCAGACAACTGGATAACGCTGAAGTCATTGCGGTTGCCAGCAAATCACTGGATCGCGCACAGGAATGGGCGGCGCGCGAGCATATTCCGTCCTATTACGGAAATTATGCAGAATTACTCGCCAACCCTCGCATCGACGCCGTATACATCGCAACTACCACCAACGCTCACTACGATAACATATTGCAATGTCTGCAAGCCGGCAAACATGTTCTCTGCGAAAAATCTTTGGTACGGTCTGCTCACGAGGCACTTACCGTCTGTAGCCTTGCCAAACAAAAAAACTTGTTTTTGATGGAAGCAATGTGGACGCGTTTTTTGCCAAAAACAATAACTGCCAAGCAATGGATCCAGGAGGGTCGTATCGGCAAAGTAAAATTAATGCAGGCAACTATCGGTTGGAAAGCTGATCCTGTCTACAATAAACGACTCTTTGACCCGGCACTCGGCGGTGGTTCTCTGTATGATCTCGGCATTTATCCACTCGAGGTGCTGCCTTATCTCGTGGATGAAAAAATACTGGATATGGATGCTTTTGTTGCAAGACATTCTACAGGTGTAGATGATCTGGTCAGTATGAATCTTCAACTCGAAAGCTGTATTGCAAATTTACAGTGCTCTTTTACCACCAAAATGCCGGAAGATGCTTACATTTACGGCGAGGACGGATATATTCGCCTTCCTAAAATGCACTTTGGTTCTAGGGCAGAACTGTATAACAGTGCCGACGAGTGCATTGATTCCTTTGACAGCGGTGAAGAAAATGGATTTGTTTATGAAGTGGCAGAGGTCGTTCACTGCATCGAAAACGGATTATTAGAAAGCCCAATCTGCCCACATCAGATGACGATAGATGCGGCCCGCATCACCTCAGAAGTGCTGCATTTACGCTAATATATAGCATCGATGTTCTAATATATGCTATAATGAGCACACAGTGCTCATCTTAGGAGTTTCTTTGAAACTCCATTATGCGCAGAAATCATGCGCAATTATTATGATATAATATATTATAAATAATCCACAGAAAGGGCGGTGACAACTTGATTCTATATCATGCAAGCAAAGAGATTGTCGAATTTCCAGAAATTCGTAAATCCAAATTTACCAAAGACTTCTCCTGGGGATTCTACTGCACCAATAACTACGATCAGGCAGTGAGATGGGCAAATCGCGGCGAGGGTACTCCCACAATAAACGTCTATCAATATACCCCCAACAACCGTCTTAATATATTATCATTTGAAAAAATGACCGATGAGTGGCTGGATTTTATTGCCACTTGCCGCCAAGGTGGCATCCATGATTATGATATCGTCGAGGGTCCCATGGCAGATGATACAATTTGGAACTATGTAAATGACTATTTATATGGCGATATTTCAAGAGAACAATTTTGGGCTTTAGCACAATTTAAATATCCGACACATCAAATCAGTTTTCATACATTAGCTGCGCTTAATTGCTTAACATTCGAGAGGAGTGAAATTGCTTATGACAACAGTGAAAAAAGATGACCTTTTTTATGTTTGTTCCTTAATTGAATTTACCGGACGCAAGACTAAAAACCGCCGAAAAGTTATTGTGAATGCACTTGGCGAACAGGGAATCGCAAAGCAATTGCAGGACGCTCCCGTAAATCATTGCCTTTCGTTCGATCAGGTATCCGAGGAATTGATCAACACATATCATATAAAGGCTGGTGATTTTGATACTATTTCCGGATGTTCATATAAAATCCCCAGTTTTACTTCTATTGGAAAATTATATTGTTATATGATTCTTGATTGTACAAAAACCGGTCAAGAAATAAAGGAGTTGATTAAAATCTTCAACTCCTTTATCAGCGATGAAATATCAAACTTTAGGACCGGTGTGTATTACGAAAATCCAAGTTATCTAGAGCACTCTTACTTAGAGGGGCATTTTTTGGACTAAGGAATGATAACATAATCTCGTAACTAAATATTGTATATTTTTACTTTATTACCTTTAACATCCCATTCCCCTTTTTCTTCAAAAACTTCTTGTATACCTTATACTGTTTCTTTGGCACTTTGACGGTCAGCTTCTTTGCCGTTCCCTTGAAGGCATTCTTGCCAATGGAACTACTCTTTAGTTTCGTTGACTTGATCGTGATCTTTCTCAACTTCTTACATCCGGCAAACGCCTGCTTTCCGATGGATGTAATGTTCTTACCGATCGTTACCTTTTGCAGTTTTGAGCATCCCTTATATGCCTTTGCTGACACTGCGACAACTTTGAAGGTATGACCATCAAGCACTGCGGAAACTGCTATCGTAATGCTCTTGCTCTTCTTGCCGACAGGCTTCACATAAGCAACTGTGCCACCCGATGAAGTGTTGGAAAGGATTTTATAGTAAGCCTTTGTCTTCATGTCTTTGACAAGCTGTCCCTTGCGAAGCTTCTGTGGCACATTTGATACGCCGGATGGCTGCAATTTTGTCCCATTAGGAGCTTTTGACGGTCCGACTGATGGCTTAATCGTTGGACTTACCGTTGGCTTACCGGTCGGTTTCGCCGTTGGGCTGACCGTTGGCGTTGCAGACGGCTTGTTATCGTTTGAAGCTTTTGTCACCTTGACTTGACATACTGCAGATAACTTTCCGTCTTGACTTTTTGCAACAATATCAGCATTTCCTACGCCCACCGCTTGTACCAATCCCATTTCATCTACCAAAGCAACTTGTTCATTACTACTCTCCCAAGTAACTCCGCTGTCCGTTGTATTGTATGGCTCAAATGCCTCTTGCAGCATATAGCTCTCATTCACCCAAAGCTCTAATGTCTCTTCATTCAAAGTCAGCTTTTCTGCCTCGATCACTTCCGGCTCAAATCCCTCTGCTTCTGCCGGTGCAATGCCATCCCCCTCCTCATTGTTTGGATTGTATAACGCAAGTGCCTGTCTTCTGCCTGCCTCCAAAAAGTTATTATATTTCATATTCGATGATAATGGAATATTTTCATAAGTAAGGCTCTTCACCACTTCATCGTTTTCATATTCCTCAATGTTACAAGTCATTGTTCCATCGTCATTACCGGAATATTCTATGACATAATCATCGTCAGGAAGCAACAGATACTTAGCATCATTATCTACATATGCGGATACATCATCATACCCGGCTACTACCTGATTATTCACAATCTGTGCGCACAGATTACCATCATTATCATACACCAACACATCAACTGGGCAATGGACTTCCACCTTCGTTTTCTTTTCGTTCATGCCTTTTGCCAGAATGATCGTAACATCCTTTACGCTTTTTTTAGCATCTTCTTCCGTGTATCCTGTGGCTGCATACTTCAGACCGGTATACACCATTTCACTGGCAGAACCATACTTGCCGACTACAATTTTTCGGAAAGTTCCCGAAAGAAGCTCATCGGAGATCTCATCAATCCCTTTTCCGTAAATCTTGCTATAACAGCCATGGATCTGCTTCTCCATAATCTTTTTCAAAGAACTCACAAAGCTGTCATAATTTGCATAAGTAATCACGCCTACGCCATTTCCATTTTTCTCACATTTCAGATCTGTTTTGGAAGACTTGACATTAAAGCCTTGTTTCTGGATCTTGTAACTGATGGTTCCAAAGCCTCCATAAGAGACCTGACTGCCATTAAAAGCATAAAAGGTCATATTAGTGGTAAAAACAATCACTATGTCCTTTCCGGTATTTTTGTCCGTTGCCTCAAACTTCAATGTACCGGTATAACTCTTTCCTCCCGTAAGCATTCCCTTTACCTGAGAGATTCCAAGTTTTTCAAACACTTTATCTGTCAAAGCTTCTTTCGATAAATTCGACTTCTTAAGAAGCTGTTTGATCAGTCCGTTTTCACTGTCATCGGTAATGATGCTATTTAGTGCATTTGATGTATAAATCCAGTTGTTTACCTGCGCTGTTACCGCTTTCACCTCGTTATCTGTCAGATGTTCACGAAGCTTTGTATCATCAAATGCTGCCTGCGTTCCATTCAAAATCGTGTTGATCTTGTTCATTTCCGGTGTATTCGCGCTGACACTCTGCTTGGTCTGTGCAATCTTCTTTGCCTTGTCCATATTGGCAATGTTGACTGTTTTGTTGACCCGGGTCGTGGCATCATCATTGAGCTGTGCTGTGAACATCGTTGCATTGCTTACATTTTCCGGAATATAGTCATCTTTTAAATATGCCGTCAGGGAAATCGTGTGCGTTTTCCCTAATGCCAGCGATAAATCCGGCTCTTTTTCATATGAAACATCCTTACTGTCAAAAATTCCATCTTTCAAGTAATACGGAATTGATCCACTATCTGCAAACTGAGAATCCAGTGTTACCTTTGAAATCTGTACCGCAAGTCCACTGTCTTCTCCTGCTGCCGATAATACCTGTTCCAGCGAATAAGGGTATTTCACATCGCACTTGATCACCAGATTCAGATCAAACTTTTTCTTGGAAAATTTGGAATGTTCATATACAATCTCTGACACCTCCGGCTGGATCTCGATCGTTGGTTTGAGGATATTTTCCACCGCCGTGATCTGTGTGATTACACCATTCTCCAGCGTCACAGCCACCAGGCGTGTGGTATGATTTGCCAGAAGGCTTGTCACATCTTCATCCTCAATTTCGCTACTGACGGTAATTTCTCTATTATCCAGTGTGGCTGTCCTGTTAGATGTCGTATATCCTCTCAGTGTACCGACAAAACTGCCATTCGTAAAAGTTCCTCCCTCAGAAGATACGGTGTCCGCATAGGACCAAAGATTAGAGGAGGAAAGATTCAAATGCAAAGCGGGGCGTACACCAATATATTTATGTTGCACATCATGGGCGTTAGCGACAGCCGTATCACCAATATTTACACCATATGCACACCAATCCGAACGGCCCGGCGCACACAACGTACGCAACCACCATGAGCCATAGCCTGAATGTGAACTCCAAGGTGTAAATGTATATGCACCGCAGTCCTTTGCATATTCCGTATTCTTTGCTTCCCTTGTTTCACTTTCGGTATCATATTTACTGTTAAATCCATATAATGCATTACTCGCCTCAGAAACAGACAACAGATACACTTTATCCTCTGTATTATTTCCTCCGTCCGTTCCATAATTTGGATTGTCCTCATTTACTACACTTGTTGTCTGTATCGCCTCCTGCTCTGCAGCAGAAAACGCATTGTCTAAAAAATTATAATCCGTAAAATCTTTTTCATTTTTATTAGCTGACGCACCATAACCATTAAGCCAGCTTCTCATGGTACAATTTTCCCATGTAACATTTGTCCAAGTTTCATTGTATGCCCTTGCATCAAGAATCTGGTCTGCAAGGATAAACGCATCGTCACCATCTACCGACAGCACACGCCATTTGATCGGCTGCTTGGCATCATTCTCATCCGCAACCCCGTCGCCGTTTGTATCATTCTGCCAGTAGTTTCCGAAGTATACGCAGTCCCATGTTGTGACTCCGTTACTATCCGTGGTCGGATTATTTAGTCCATAGCCTGCTGCCTGTGCCTGACGGGGCATGGTGATCCCGGTCGGCAGCGACAATACCATCGCCAATGTCATGAGTATGGCGATGGAGCGTTTGTGTGTGTTTGTGTGTTGTTTCATCTTGTGTCTCCTTTCATCATACATCCATGGTTTACCTATAAAATATTTCGCCTATTTCTATACTTAGTAACAGCTAATGCCAGAGAAACTTTTCCCGTCTCCCCGGCATCAACAATTTTACAAACACATTTATTTCTTACTACTTGGTTACCTTCACCGTCTTATTTCCCTTTTTCTTCAGGAACTTCTTATATGCCTTATATTTTTTCTTTGGCACTTTGAAGGTCAGCTTCTTCGCCGTTCCCTTGAAGGCATTTTTGCCAATGGAACTACTCTTTAGTTTCGCCGATTTGATCGTGATCTTCTTCAGCTTCTTACATCCAGAAAATGCCTGCTTTCCGATGGAAGCAACATTCTTACCGATCGTGATTTTTTTCAACTTTTTATTGTTCGCAAATGCCTTTGGCGCAATGCTCTTCACTTGGTAAGTCACTCCGTTGACCTTGATCTTATCAGGTACGGTAACACTACTTGCATTTTTCTTGAGCACTTTGGTATAGGCTACTGCAGGCTGTTTTTTATCTGCTGATATGACCTTGTACGAAGCAGTCTTGTCCTTTATTGTTGTGCCGACCGCCGCTGGAGATAATGTAGCTTTGGTATTTGAAGGAGTTGTGCTTGGTGTTGCTGTCCCCTGTGCATCTTGTGCAGCACCGGGTGTTGGTGCAGGTGTCATACTTGATGATACAGTTGGAATAGGAGACTCGGTTGCGTTTGGCGTCTTGGTTACTTCTGGCGTTTTTGTCGGTTTGCCCGTTGGTTTTATGGTTGGCTTTACCGTTGGTTCTCTATTTATATCATCTTCCTGAGCATACCATCCCTTGTCTATACAAAATATAATTTTGCAGTCTTGATATGCGAATACCGAAGTATAATACTCTCTATCTGGTTGAGTAATGTCAAATATACTATTGCCATCCTCATCAAGCACCTCATATTGCTTCAAGGTATCACTAATTTGTGTCTCACGAACTTCTACTTTTCTCTCTTCTGTTTGTGGATCCTTATTTAATTTGCCATTGTAATAATAATAAATTTCAGATTCGCTTTTCCCATTATTATATTCACATATTTCAAATTCATTTCCATGTCCATAGATATCAAATGAATACAGCATCTGTGACACATCTTGTTTCCATAATAATAAATACTTTGTATTTCCTCGCTCGCTATCACTCACTGTGTGGTCTATATACTCCTCGTCATCAGGTGTTAATTTTTTTGCTATTACATAATAGTCCTCTCCTATATTATTCTCATAATTAAACTGAAGGTCTACATAATTTCTAAAATCACCTCTAGAATCCTTATAAATAATGTCATCTATTATTTTCCCCTTACTAGGTTCCTCCTCGATATAATGAATGTTCCCTTTTTCATCTCTAAGATATTGCCTACCTGCAATTAAACATCCCTGTACCATCAAATCGCCTTCGTGATTATAATATGATACAATCTTTTCCTGCGATTCATTTGCATCTAATACTATAGGAACCGTAACCTTATAATACTTATCTCCATCTCCCCATGAAGGCTCCACTTCCGGTTCCCCTATCTTGGTAATCTTATACGATGTTCCAGTATAAAATTTTGTATAATTTATATTTTTTAGTGAAGCATTTACCTTTTGCATCGCGGCTGCATTTTTTTCGTCTTTTTCATCAACCACCGCCTTTACCATCGTGTGCATATCTTCTACGCTAACTTCTTTTCCTTGTGCCGTATAATATGCAACTTCCACATCTGTATTATTCATAAGACTTTCAATAGAATCTAAGATATCATCTTCCGACATACTATTATATATTTGAATACCAGCTATATGAGTAGACGACTCAGGCTCAGTTGCTTTACGATAATAATCGTAATCCGGGCAGATTAATTTGCGAAAATACATTGTACCATTCACATAAAATCTATTAAAGACCATATACTGCTCTCCTGTTGCGCCATAAATTTTACTATCCAAAGATAATTCCTTACCATCCAGAATGATTCCAATTTCTCCAGATGCCTTTTCTCCTACTTCCATTCGACTAATCACATCATAATCATCCCCATAAATTACATCCCTATTTTCATAATTAAATGTTTCATATTCGAAATCTGTAATCAATCCCTCACTTGGTTTATATAACGCCCACAAACCATCCTCAGTTTCATTAACCATATATTTATCGCCGTACGAACTTACATTGGCATATTTTGCGGGCACTACAACATTTCCCTCTTGGTCAATGACACCGTAATACAACTTATCTCCCTCTTTTCTACAAATAGAGCCCTCAGAATCTACATCATAATATCTTCCTATTTCCTTTTTTATCGTTCCATCCAATTTCACCACATCATATTGTTTTTCATCAGAATTAATGGTCTGATAACATAGTATGGTTGCTTTTTCCTCAGAACCACAATCCGCCCCGGATACCGGTCTATATGTCCCCCAAAAAACATATATCCCATCATATTTTGTCTTTGTTTCTTTTTTAGTAGATAGGTTATAGAAACATACTACACCGTCTTTCATCCCGACAACTGCATGACCTCCTACTGCGTAGACCTTGGAAAATCCTAAATCATCAGAATAAACTACTGACCAATTTTCTGCATTAGCTGCATACGCATGTATCGTATCCATTGCTGTTCCCTCACAACACGATGTTACAATCAGTGCCAGCACTAGTCCTACGGCAATTTCAAATCTTCTTTTTTTTCTGTGTCTCATTCTTCATTCCTCCCTGCTTGCTAGACTATATTGTATCTCTCTATTACAATACAATATAGTTTTTGATTCTCTTCATACTTTTTCAAGTGCAACCATTACCTCTTCACTACGCATTCAATCAATGTTTTAATAACTATTTCCATATTTACCTCCTGCATATGACAATTAAATCTCTTCCTCTAGGTTACTATACGGTCAATTATAGCAATACTAATGTATTTTGTAAATATACTTTTCTTTTATAAACTAATAATTATAAGAACCCCTAGAGGACTCCATCACTAATTTTAACAAGGAGTGATTTCTGCATGTTTACGACTTTATCAACATGTAGAATACGTTCTTAATAATATACCTAACGGGAAATGGAGGAAAATATGCTTGGAGACCAAATTAAATACCTGCGTCATCTGCACAAAATTAGTCAAGTGAAGCTTGCTGAAGAAATCGGCGTCACGAAGCAGACCGTCAGCAATTGGGAAAACAACAATATTATGCCTTCTGTAGAATTACTAAAAAAATTATCTATCTATTTTTCTTGCTCAACTGATTATCTGTTAGAATTAAATCAAGGCTCGACGGAACTGTTTATTGATACCTATGGTTTGGAAGATCAACAAATTGTTCATCTTCAGCAAATTGCTAATGACTATAAAGAATTACTTAGAAAATAATATAAAGAAAGGCTGTGACTTTTGCCAAAAATCACGGCCTTTCTTTATGATCAATCCATCTCCCAGTGCGCATGACTGCCTTTGTCCGTTCTTGTCACGACAAGCTTCGTTCCTACCTGCGCCTTTAATTCGCTGACATGCGAGATGATTCCAACCAAGCGCTTGCCGCCTGACAATTCATTCAACACAGCGATTGCTTGGTTTCTCGTCTCCTCGCTCAACGCTCCAAATCCCTCATCGATAAACATCGTATCTATGTGTACACTACCTCGGCTGTCCTGTATCATATCAGCCATCCCTAGCGCCATCGCAAGCGCTGCAACAAAAGATTCTCCACCCGATAGCGTTTTCACATCACGCACCTGATCATTGACGATGCTATACACATCCAGATCCAGGCCAACCTGTCCCACGGTCCGCAAATGTTCCAGATCCCGACATCGAAGTTCGAATTGATGATTCGTCATCCGCACCAGACGCTGATTAGCGCGGTCAATAATCTGTGCAAAATAACGCCGCTGAATATATGTTTGAAAATTAACGTGCCGTTTAGAGATTCTTCCATTCGCAGTATTATCTAAGTTGGCTAATATCTCCGCATGCCGTTTCATGCTGTCCCTTTTTTCGTACAGCTTCGTTCCGGCTTCATATGCACGCTCATTTTCTTTCGCCACATGATAAAGTTCTTTCACCTGTGCCTCTAATGATTTCTGTCGGCGCCCAAGTTCTTCTCTTTGCTGCAATAATTGCTGTAGTTCTATTGGTTTCTTATCCTTGGTCTGCTGTTCCAGATCACGGACACGTTCTTCGGTCAGCTTGCACGCTTGCTCATACTCATTAATCTGCTGCTGAAATGCATCTAATTGCTGTTTGTCCATGCGCGCATTTTGGTACGCTTCCTCATTTTCAAAGTCCTGCTCTGTTAAGCTTTGTGTATACGCCGTTTCTGCCCGCGTCACTGCCTCAACACAACGCTCTAAATGAGCAGTCTCTGCCTTACGTTCTCCCTCTCGTTCCTGCTTTTCCCGCGCAAATTTTTCATGCTTCTTTTCTGCAGCGGCTGCTTTCTGCTTGATCTGCGCAATCCTTGCCTGCCATTCATTAAGGTCATTTTGGAACTGATCCGGGATATCCTGCAACACGGCATCTTGTATTGTTCGTTGTGAAACAGTTGGCATCTCATCGTCGTGTAGTTGCGACTGCAGGGCTTCCCATTTTCCCTGTATCCCCGCCAACTTTTGCTGCAACTGCACTACCTGTTTTTGATCCTGTTCCCGTTTCGATTGCAAACGTCTTTCCTGCTCTACCATTGTTTCAAACACAGCATCCGCAGATCCCATCCTATCAGATTTCTGATCATGATCCACATCGTGTTCCATCACCGGATGATGCACGTTTCCACACACCGGACAAGGTTCCCCCTCCACCAGCGTCAAACGCAATTGCAATGCCTGATTATCCATGATCTGGGCATGAATTTCCTCATACTCCTGTTCACTTTGCTGCAAAAGAGTCTCTGCTTCCTGCAGTTTTCCTTGGCACGCCATAAACTCTGCCTGTAATTTTTGTATTTCCTGCAACCGAATAAGTCCATCTTTACGGACACGTACCTTTTCTTCCAGCACAGGAACTTCTGTTTCCAATTGCTTTCCCAATGACCGGTAATCGTTTTCTATCTGTTCCATTTTCGGGACATTTTCTTCAAACCATTGTTTTAACTGTTCCAATCGCTGCTTGCAATCTGCAGATTCTTTTCTGCGTTCCGTTACAATTTTGGCATCCTTGTCGACAACCATCGCACGCCGACCGGCATCCAGCTTAAGCCGCATTACATCCACTGTTTCCTTCTGCACTGACAACTGTTCTGCTTTCTTATGGTGGCGTTCTAACTCTTCAAACAGTCGATTGATATTGGTGCCCGCTTCGATCTGTGCCGATATTTTTTCTAATGTCTTTCCTACATTTTCCTTGTCATTTTCCACTTGTCCAAGCTGCTGGTTGCTGTCTTCACATATACGCTTTGCCAGAGCAAGCAATTCATCGCGATGTGTCTCACTAAATAGCACTTCCAAATCATTCCACTGCTCGTCAAGTACCGCATCAACCGCCTGTATGCGCCCAAGTTCTTTCATGATATCTTCTCGATTTCCGATCAGCTTTCCATAAACGCTTTTTGCCTCCAACGCCAATTCCCGCTGAATCTGTTCATAGATCGATGTATCAAAAATCCGCGCAAAAATTTCTTTGCGCTCTTCCGATGTCGCATGCAAAAGCTTAATAAAGTCGCCCTGCGCAAGCATTGCGATCTGTGTGAACTGATTACACCCCAGTCCAATGATCTGCTGTATTTTTTCGTTTGTTTCCTTGGTTTTCCCGGCAAATTCTGTACCATCCGGCAATATAAGACTTACCTTTGTGCCCGTCGTTGTCTTTAACCGCTCCCCTTTTTTGTTCCATTTGGGCTGGTCCGGACTTCTCGTAACCAAATACTCCCGACCATCGTAGTCAAAGCAAAATCTTACTTCTGTCTTTTCTCCGGGTTTTGCAAACTGACTGCACATCATCTCACCGCTGCGCTTGCCACCGCTGGTTTCCCCATATAACGCATAGCATATTGCATCAAAAATTGTGGTTTTTCCCGCACCGGTATCTCCTGTGATCAAAAACAAACCCTGACTTTTGCCGGTGAAATCAATTTTTTCGTCCCGATAAGAGCCAAACGCTTTCATTTCAATATATATTGGTTTCATACTCATTTCCTCTCATATAATATCTTCAAGACAATTGACAACTTGCAGCTATGCTTTTCTTGCTTTCCATTTCATATTTCCAAGGCAATTAACATCTTGCAATTATGCTTATCACATTCTCCCATTGCACATCGCAGTAAGTCAACCCTCTTTGCTTCCATCACACATTGCAATAATCTGCTGCAATTCCAGTTCTTCCTCTTCGCTCATCGGCTGATCATTCATCATCTGATAGAACTCCCGGAATGCTTCTAATGGACTTAACTGTGTATTCTCTATTTCCTGCTGTTTCATTCTTGCCATGGTACGCGTATTCTCAATCCGTACCTCCAAAATACGGTCAAAGCATTCATCCAGCTGATCTTTTGGGCGGTATAAACCCGTTTCATCTGTCAAAACAATGCTCACATAATCGTCTCGATGCGCCCCGGCACCCTGAATTACCTCTTCCAAAGTTCCCCGCAGACTGCAGACATCCCGAAGCGGTCGCAACGGTATTCGTTCTATTTTCGGACTGTCCCCTTTTTCGCCCAGCGTCACCATGGTAATTCCTTTCTCATGATGCTCTTCGCTGACAGAATATTTTAACGGCGTTCCGCTATAACGAATACGCGCCTTGCCCACCGGCTGCTCTCCATGAATATGTCCCAGCGCAACATAATCAAACGCCTCTACCATATCAGTATGAACACTATCGATACCACCCACTGACAAATACATTAGTTCCGAATCGCAGCGCTCAACTTCTCCATTACCACCCACAAAAAATTGATGCGCCACCAATATATTTCTTTTCGTAAAATCGATTTCTTCCCGTTCTAACACTTTACGGACCGCCATGTCATAGTCCGTAATTTCCTGTCCCGGAAAAAGGACTCTAGCCTGACCCGGTTTCAAGAAAGGCAGTAAATATACCGCCACCTCTCCATACTCATCCTGCAAGATCACTTTGCGCAGATGTTCCTCCTCTGTCGTCGGGATCATAGTTGATACGACTATCTTCTGTCTTTCCAAAAAAGAACTTGCATATTTTAATCGGAGAGCACTATCATGATTTCCTGCGATCATACACACCGGGATCTGTGGATCCAACGATGCTATCTCATTTAGAAAATGATCAAAGATCTCATACGCCTCACCCGACGGCACCGATTTATCATATATATCACCCGCGATCAATATCGCATCGGGGCGGTGAATTGCAGCCTGTTCCACAATTTGATGCAAAATATCTTCTTGTTCCTCGCGCAAACTATACGCATACAATTGTTTTCCAATATGTAAATCCGATATATGAAATACTTTCATGCTAATTTCTCATCCCTTTCTCCATCTGCAAACATATACTACTGCCTAAAAAGTAAGAGCAACACCAACATTTTGTAATGAGCTACATTGCAAAACAGCAATATCCCAATAAATAAGAAAACAATAGGCAACAAGAACGTCACCAATTACGTGTGACGTCCCTGTTACCTATCTTTTGAAATCGCGATTAATCTACTAATACCATGCGAACTGCACCATACATTCCCGCATCATTTCCAAGCTCTGCAAGACGAAATTCTTTATCTTTTAATGCAAACATAACATTTTTCTCATATTTTTCTTTGGTGATATCAGCTACGACCTGTCCGTTTTTAGAAACACCGCCACCGATAACAAATGCCTCCGGATCAATAACCTGCGCTGTATGAGCAAGTCCAAGTCCCAAATACTCTGCAAATTCATTAACCACATCTTCTGCCATGTCGTCTCCGGCCTTGTATGCATCGAAAATCTCTTTGCCGGTGATCTCCGGATAATCGCGCAATAAAGAAGGCGTGTCCGTATTGGCAACTTTTTCTCTGGCACTGCGCATGATTGCTGTTGCGGAAGAATACTGCTCCAAGCAGCCCCTCTTACCACAGCCACACACTCTCGTCTCATGCAGGTTGACCGTCAAATGACCGATCTCACCAGCCGCACCATGGGAACCTGTTACAATCTTACCATTCATAACGATTCCACCGCCGACACCGGTTCCAAGTGTCACCATTACAATGCTGTTAAATCCGCGGCCGCCGCCTTTCCACTGCTCGCCAAGAGCTGCCACATTTGCGTCATTACCAACTTTGACTTTCTGAACCCCTGTCAGTCTGGTTACCTCATCTGCCACCGAAAAGATTCCCCAGCCGAGATTTGCGCATTTCAAAACAACACCCTCTTCTGTAATCGGTCCCGGTACACCCATGCCGATTCCAAGAATATCTTCTGTCGCAATATTTTTCTCCTCATTCTTTTCTTTGATCGATGCCGCAATATCCGGCAAAATCTGCTCTCCGCCATCTTCTTTGTGTGTCACGATCTCCCATTTATCGATCATGGTTCCTTCTTCATCAAAAAGTCCCATCTTTACCGTTGTTCCCCCGATATCGATACCATATATATAGTTTGCCATAGTTTCCTCCATTTCTTCCTTATGTACTCTCCGAATCTACTGAACGAAGAATTTCGAGCGTACATCCTTCATAATATTTTGTAATAAGTGTACCAAATTTTCTGTAATCTGTCATCAGAAAGAAAATAAATGTACTGATTTTTCGTGGATAACTTTGATAACCTGTGGATTTCTCCCCATTTTTATTGAGTTATCCACTAATTGTCCGCAAATCAGGACAGTTATCCACAATTTCGGACAAATGACCTGTATTATGGTCAGTCCCTATTCCGACACACTGTCCAGCTTATTGGTCTGTCCCTGTTTCCGGCTCCCTGTCCGGCTTATTGGTCTGTCCCTGTTTCCGACACACTGTCCGGCTTATTGGTCTGTCCCTGTTTTCGGCTCTCTGTCCAACTTATTGGTCTGTCCCTGTTTCCGACTCCCTGTCCGGCTTATTGGTCTGCCCCTGTTTCCGGCTCCCTGTCCGGCTTATTGGTCTGTCCCTGTTTTCGGCTCCCTGTCCAATTTATTAACCTGTCCCATTTCCAAACCAATTTCCACATCTTTCCCAGCAAAATTCACATCTTAATATCCTGAAATCCCGGATAAGGACTCATCATTGTCTATCCAGCTTTGCACCTCGATCACCCGATAATGCTCTTCATCATCACGTACGATCACCTGCTTGATTCCCGCATTAATGATCATTCGCTTACACATCGAACAACTATTGGAATTGTGTACATATTCTCCTGTTGACACCTCACGACCCGACAAATACATCGTCGATCCAATCATTTTTTCCCGCTCTGCGCTGATAATCGCATTCGCTTCCGCATGCACACTGCGGCACAATTCATAACGCTCTCCGCGCGGTATTTTCATTTCTTCGCGAATACATCGATTAATATCTGTGCAGTTCTTGCGGCCTCTCGGTGCTCCTACATATCCCGTTGCAATTACTTCGTCATTTTTTACAATGACAGCACCGTAACGCTTTCGCAGACAGGTTCCCCTCTGCGACACGACATCTGCCAGATCCAAATAATAATTAACTTTATCGCGCCTTTCCATCATAAAAACCTCCATCCACATGAACCCCTCTGTGTTCTACCGAAGTAGAAAACACGATCAGTGTTTTGGTTCGTCCATATTGCTGCAATTCACCAATGAATTGATCCAACTCATGTGTACTAGGGAACCACACTTCCAAAAGCATAGAATAATCTCCCGTCACACAATTGCACTCTACCACATTCGGGCAGGCTTTGATATACGGATAAAACTGCTCCTTATCGATCGGCGATACTTCCAAGTTGATAAACGCCTTGATATGATAGCCCATCTTGACCGGATTAACCGTCGCGTGAAAGCCCTCTATATAGCCAGCTTCAATCATATTGTCAATGCGCACCGATACCGCAGGCGATGACAAAAACACTGCTTCCGCAATGTCTTTCAATGACATTCTCGCATCTTCCTGCAACATACGCAATATTTCCCTGTCTACATGATCCAATTCCTTATTCTTCATCGCAAAACCTCCATGCCCGTATATTCTGTCAATTTCTTTCATTGCTATGAATTACAATTTCTATCACTATATTCACTTTCGCAGCCCCTGCTCAATATGACAATTGCTAGTGATTCTTTATACTTACATCCATCATTTGAATCGCGACACGATCGCACATCAATGGCCCTCATTTGACTCACTACACGATCACACATCAGCGTCCCTCATTTGAATCACTACACGATTGCACATCAGCGGCTCTCATTTGAATCACTGCATGGTCACGCTTAATATGATGCAGATCACCGCCATGATAAACATAATTCCCGCACAAATGCGTGCAATCATTTTGGATCTTCCCATCCAAAGCATACTATTTATCCTTGATTGCTGCTTGTCCTTTGTGATCTCTTCCAAATATTCTAAGATTTCCGGCGGAATTTCTCCGGTCTCCTCAGACTCTGCCGCAAGCTCTGCTTCATCCGGCTGAATTGCATTCCACTGATTTAGCAAGCCTTTCGCCTCTTCCAAGCGCTCTGCAGCAACACAAACATCTGCGCCGGAAGCCGCCATTCCCAACTCGCCGGTATACAGCTTTCCCTGCACCGGACTGACTGATGGCTGCACAAAAGCTTGCAATCCTGCATCTTTTAATCGTCCTACCAGCATATTTCCCTCTACTTCACTGGCAACATGGGTCAACTTTGCAAAATCTGCCATACGCATCTTTCCTTTCCATGTGCTATCTCTCAATAAACACACTCTTTATCCTGCAAATAACTTCTTTCATCATACCACAAATCACTTTTCTATGCCACGCGCAATTCTCTTTTCTGTACTGTGCGCAATTCTCTTTTCTATATGGTTGATGATTGACAGAATTGCCAAACCACCTTATACTGATAAATGTTATTACTAATACAATCTGGGGAGCTAAGGAGATTACTCCTATGCTGAGAGGGACCTGTTCCGACCCATATACCTGATCCGGCTAATACCGGCGTAGGGAGATGGATTCCATATATAAGGCACACATTCTATCCGAAATGTGTTTCAGACTATATGTACTTTCGCTTATAATAAGCACCTCAGATACTTTTTGAGGTGCTCTTTTGCTTAATAAGATTAAGGCGTCAAAAGCAAAGCGCTGGCTTCGCTTTTTTGTTGAGAAATTTGACGCAAAACTCCAGCTCGTATTTTTGCCAATGCAGCCCCTCAGACAAGGAGGAAATTATGAGTTATACAACACAGATGGATGCTGCCAGACAGGGCATCATCACACCGGAAATGAAAGCGGTCGCAGCAAGCGAACACATTGCCGAAGACGAACTTCGTGAGCTGATCGCTCTCGGTCAGGTTATTATTCCTGCCAACAAAAATCACAAATGCTTAAAGCCAAACGGTATCGGCAGCCGCTTACGCACCAAGATCAACGTAAATCTCGGAACTTCCAGAGATTGGACGGACCTAGACATGGAAATGGAAAAAGTAAAAAGTGCGGTAGACATGGGTGCAGAAGCAATCATGGACTTGAGCTCCTGTGGCGATACACAGAAATTCCGCCGCAAGCTGACGAGTGAATGTCCGGCTACGATCGGTACTGTACCAATTTATGATGCTGTTGTTTATTATCACAAAGCATTAAAAGACATCACCGCTAAAGAATGGCTCGACATTGTGCGTATGCACGCAGAAGACGGCGTTGACTTTATGACGATCCATTGCGGTGTCAACAAAGAAACTGCTGCCCGTTTTAAGCGTAACAAGCGACTGATGAACATTGTTTCCCGCGGTGGTTCAATTATTTTCGCTTGGATGGAAATGACCGGACAAGAGAATCCATTTTATGAATACTATGATGAAGTTCTTGATATTTGCCGCGAGTACGACGTCACGATGAGCCTCGGTGATGCATGCCGTCCGGGCTGCCTCAAAGATGCATCTGACATTTCTCAGATTCAGGAACTTATTACTTTGGGCGAATTAACAACCCGCGCTTGGGAAAAAGATGTCCAGGTAATGATCGAAGGTCCGGGACATATGCCGCTCAACCAGATCAAGGCAAATATGGAAATTCAAAAAACAATCTGTAAAGGTGCCCCATTCTATGTATTAGGACCTTTGGTTACTGATATTGCACCGGGATACGATCACATCACTTCCGCAATCGGTGGTGCGATCGCCGCTACTTATGGTGCATCTTTCCTGTGTTATGTTACACCGGCCGAGCATCTTAGATTACCGGATCTTAACGACGTAAAAGAAGGAATTATCGCTTCCAAGATCGCTGCTCATGCTGCAGATATTGCCAAGGGACTGCCGGGCGCACGCGACTGGGATGACGCAATGGGCGCCGCACGTCATGATCTTGATTGGGACAAAACCTTTGAACTGTCTATCGATCCGGAAAAGGCAAAGGCTTACCGTGAAGGTGCAAAACCAGAAAAAGAAGATACCTGTTCTATGTGTGGTAACTTCTGTGCAGTCAAAAATATGAACCGCATTTTGGATGGCGAGATCGTATCTATTTTTGATGAATAATCGACGGCAGTTATAGCTGCGGAATAAATGATCACAGTAATATTAACTATTGCCGGATGAAGCAATTACAACTATTGCGCTATATATTATAATGACTATATTTTGGCCTTCGCATACAAAACATCAGATGCGAAGGCCACATTTTCAGTAGAAAGAGAAAGGAAGATGGGATTATGAAAACAGCACTTACTATTGCAGGATCCGATTGTAGCGGCGGCGCAGGTATTCAAGCCGACCTAAAAACAATGACCGCCTATGGCGTATATGGAATGAGTGTTATCACTGCCCTGACTGCGCAAAACACACTTGGCGTTACACAGAACAATTTAATAAATGCTGACGTCGTATCTGCACAGCTTATGTCCGTATTGTCGGACATCACCCCAAACGCCATCAAGATCGGCATGTTAGGAAATGGACAGATTGCCACTGTTGTTGCCGAAATCCTACAGGATTTTTTCTCACCATCAACGCAATCACCTTCTTCCCTGCAAGCTCACGAAAATGCTATTCCCAAGTCTTCCATCCCATCTCATGCAAATACTATCCCCATCGTGATAGACCCTGTACTTGTTTCTACCAGTGGCAAAACTTTACTTGACGAGGATGGTATCCGTGTTCTGACCGAACAGCTTTTCCCAATGGCAACGCTCATAACCCCTAATATTCCCGAAAGTGAATATCTCTGCAATCGTATTTTCAATGCGTTACCAAAACCTTGCGTGATAACAAATGCTGACGATATGATAAAAGCGGCACAAATCATGTACCGCCATTATGGATGTGCTATTTTGTTAAAAGGCGGACATGCCACCGGGAATGCAGACGATCTGCTTTACGATGGAACTGTTCATTGGTTCCACGCCTCCCGCATAAACTGCACGAACACACACGGTACCGGATGTACATTATCCTCTGCCATTGCAAGTGCCCTTTGTCTAGGCAAAACGCTTCCCGATGCGGTATACTCAGCCAAAGAATATGTCCGTGGCGCAATGTCTACCGGACTTGATCTTGGACACGGAAACGGGCCTCTTAATCACTGTTGGAATATTAGCAAATAATATCATCTGCCATTTCACAAATTTCATTCCACACCGTGCTATTGGAAGAATCTTTCATACCATATACATAACAGTCCGTTTCTTTTGCCGCTTTCACTGCATATATTGCATCTTCAAAAATTATCGTATCCTTTTGTGCAACATCATAATGTTCACATACCCATTGATATATTGCTCCGCTGCGTTTATTCAAGCCAATCTGCTCGCTGTCAAAGATATCCCGAAAACAGTTCAAAACGCCCAATCTCTCCATTGCCATCTCTGCACATTTTCGCTCCGATGTCGTCAAAATGCAAAGAATGCTGTCCTCTTTTCGGGACAGTTGCCGGATCAAATCCAACATTCCTTCCTTTGCCGGGATCGACGTACGATATTTTTCTCGAATATAGGCAAAAATTCCTTCATTAATTTCCGGGACAGATTTGTCCACTCCAAGCGACTGAAAATATTCCGCCGATTCGTCCATCGTCATTGTCTCTATCCGCTGCTCAAGATCATCCGGAACCGCCACTCCCTGCGCAACCAGATAATTACGTCCAAGATGGAACCACTCTACCATAGAATTCAAGATTGTTCCATCCATATCAAAAATGTAAAGTTTTGCGTCCTTCGCCAACACTTTACGTATATCATTCCTATCCATGATTCAGAAATCCTCTCTATGTTTTATGATCGGATATACCACCCTTTTATACGCAGTTGTTATACTAATACAATCTTTGTATCCGATCATCCCACCCTTTATATCAGTTGTTATACTAATTTAGGCTCGATATTTGATTATCTCGCCCTTACCGATAACCTAATATTTTTTCAGTGCATTACGACTCTTTACTTTGATAGCATCTCACGAGTCAATTCCACCAGTTTCTTTGTTGCTGCACCCGGATCTTCCTGACCAAAAATCGCTGAAATTACAGAGATCCCATCAATTCCTGTTCCGGCAAGCTGCATCAAATTGTCTGCACTGATTCCACCGATGGCAACCACCGGAATTGACACGGTGTCTGTGATTTCTTTTAACTCCTCAAAACTCATCGCCGTCGTGTCCTTTTTGGTATCCGTATGGAATACCGCTCCAACACCGATATAATCTGCTCCCATCTTCTCAGCGTCTATCGCTTCCTGTAAATTTCCTGCCGACAGACCAATAATCTTATCCTCTCCCAAAATTTCACGCGCCTTGCGATACTCCATGTCGCTTTGTCCAATATGAACACCATCTGCATCAATCTCTTTTGCTGCATAAATATCATCGTTAATGACAAAAGGCACTTGATATTTGGCTGCAATAGCTTTAATTTCCTTTGCCTCTGCCACCATCTCCTCATGTGTGAATGATTTCTCGCGCAACTGCAAAAAAGTTGCTCCATTTTTCAATACATCTTCCACCTGATCGGCCAGCTTAGCCCCATTCAGCCAATATCTGTCCGTAATTGCGTACACCATCAAATCTTCCGCTTTCATTTTAGCCTCCATTCTTTCTACGAATTCGCTACGCTCTTTCTTACACTTCCTCAATTTTGGCACCCTGCAAAAAGGTTTCATTATCCATATTGCTCATTGCGTCCATCAAAAACATACGGAAAGATCCCGTACCACCATTCGTGCTCTGCACCTTTTCATAAGCAAGCTCTCCTGCATATCCGTATGCACTAATGCAAACTGCCGTCGCTTCCAGCAAGTTATCAGGATTGGCAGCCGCAAATACTCCCACTGCACTGGATAACATACATCCCGTACCCGTTACTCGTGACATCATTGGATGCCCATTTCGAATAAGATATGCCTTATTTGCATCCGCCACCACATCGATCGGGCCACTAATGGCAATTACTGTATTCAATCGTTCGCTCAATTTCTTCGCATACTCAGCAATTCCATCAATTGTATCTTCCGATGCAAGATCTTCCGCTGCTGCATCTACCCCATTTGCCTTAGAACTTTTATCTCCGACAAATTTCACCTCCGAAATATTTCCACGAATTACCGAAAAATGAACTTTATCCAATAAATTTTCCAACACTGCATTTCTATGTGCAGCCGCTCCTGCTCCAACCGGATCAAACACCAACGGATGATCTACCTTGTTATTAACCATACCTGTGCGCAACATACTCTCCTGATAATGTCCCGCCGTATTTCCCATATTAATAACACTGCCTGCACATGCCGCTGCAATCTCCTCAACCTCATCCGGATCATCTGCCATCGTTGGGGATCCTCCACACGCCAATGTCATATTGGCACAATCTGTTGCCGTAATATAATTCGAAATATTATGCACCACTGGTGCTTTTTCCTGAATATTTGCAAAAATCTCTGCACTATCTTTTAAAATATCGCCTGTCATCTGTATACCTCATCTTTCTTATGCTATGTTATTTTGTCATAAGGTTTACGCCAACCAAGGGAAGTCGCATCATCCTGCATCCTTATCCTTAAAAGAAAAAGGCAGAAGAAAAAGCCATACCGATGGTGGTATGCCCCTTCTTCTGCCTCACGACAAAATCTACATTAAGGTTATCATATAACATAAAACTTGTCAAATCTAGGCAGATCAAGATAAACTGTACCCCTTGTCAAGGACATTTTTTAATTTGTTTTAGGGAACTTTTGTTCTTTTTCCCTTTCATCAATAATTCCTTTTAATGGATATATCCCTGTCGTTATATATCCATAGTATTCATTAGGTGAAAGTTTCGCTAACTGCCATTGATAGCGTTCGTTGTTATAATAATCTATCCAATCATCAACTATCGCCCTGACATCTCGATACTTTTCACACCCACTGACATCAATTTCATCCTTCATATGACCAAAAAAACTTTCCTGCGGAGCATTGTCCCAGCAATTACCTTTCCTTGACATGGACTGTCTCAGTTCTTTGTCATTGACTAGCCGGATAAAACTGGCACTTGTGTAATGGCAACCTTGATCCGAATGAATCAGCGTTTCTTTTGTCAGTTCAACCCCATGTTCTCTGATCAGTTTCTCAACAGTTTCCAATACAAAATCCACCTCTAATGAATCGCTCAGTACATACGACAATATCTGCTTGGTATATGCATCCAGAATTGTCGAAAGATAGGCAAATGTCCCATTATACGGTATATAAGTAATATCCGTCAGCAGCACCCTCCTTGGCCCATGTTCCGTAAATTCGCGTTTTAAGAGATTGTCCGCCACATTACTTGTCCTCAATGCTTTCGCCATCCTTCTGTATAGGTTTGCTCTCCTTATCGGGCACATTAAACTGTATTTATCCATCAGCCTCCTTATCTTCTTTACATTCATCACAATCGGTGGGTTCCAATGGAGCATGCACATATGTATGCCTCGTGCACCTTTGCTATAACCACGCTGATTATAGGCTTTCAGAATCAGTTCAAAATCTTCCCTGTCCTTCTTTTCTCTCTTATCCCTTACATCTACAGCTTTTACCCATCTGTAATATCCTGAACGCGAAACTCCTGCTATTTCACACAGCATACTTACACTCAACTGGTTATCCGCTTCATTCAAAGTCTTCTGAATCACTTCAAATTTCCATCCAAAGCTCATCAGGATTTCCTCGTTGCTGTATTTTCTGTTTTTACAATTTTTTTTAAAAACTCAACCTCCTGCCGCAGGTACTTTACCTCATTCAAAATTTCCTCCAATGCTTCCTTTGACTCTAGAGATGTTTCTTCCGGTATGGATAGTTCATCCTTTTTTCGGCGTGTCCTGTTTTCTCCTTGTCTGAAGCCGCTTCCGCACTGTGCCTGATGTTTGATGCGTTGCACTATGCTGTCTATCTGCTTTTGTCCAAACATCTCCAGATCGTATCCTAGATCTTCCAATATCTTTCTCGGTGCCATCCCTGCTTGGTAAGCTATCCAAAACGCTTTCTTAAACTCTATCGTAAAATAGAGCTTATTCTTTGTCACCTTAAATGTATATGGATTAGCCTTCAACAATTTCATTTCCTTCGCTGTATATTCTTTCATCAGCATCCTCTCTAATCTATAATTTATTGTAGCAGATGCCCTTGGACTTTGGAATCCCCTTATGTCCACTTTGGTGTTCCTATCCCTTTTAACCTCTGTCTATTTTTAGGGATTCAATACCTTTTTCTTATGTTAACTTTTCAGGTACACTCCCCTTTACTGTATGTCTACATTCAGGTTAATACACAAATAGCTTCTCTGTCCATTTATCGGGGTATCTCCTTTTTTCAAGGTGTCCATGATTTGGGATTCTATCAGTTATTTTCAGACCTAGCAAACATATATCATTTCCCCTAGCGGTAATCAACATTTCAAGCAATCCCTTCGTCTCGTCGTGTCCACCTTATAGGGTACATTATAAGACAATGCATCCGTTCATTTTGCGTTATATATTCTGTCAGCTTCCTCCTCACTAAGCGAAAATGTTCTCTGCAATTCTGATAATATCGTTTCTTTCGGTATCTTCATATTTCTCAACATAGCTACCGTCTGCTCTATAGTTTCCGCACGGCCTTTTGTATGACCTTCCTCACGGCCTTCCTCACGGCCCTCCTCACGACCCTCTGCACGTCCTTCCTCACGACCTTCCGCTCTGCTCTCTGCCTTTAGATCCTCAATTGCTTTACACATATCCACTTTCCCCCTGTCTTGCTTAATTTCCAATCCTATCCCTGCAACCGTATTGATCACATTAGCTGCTGACAGATCAAGACGATGCATCCGTTCATTTTGCGTTATATATTCTGTCAGCTTCTGAGCGTCCACAGAATACTTTATCGTCTGCAGCACCTCCCGCAAACTTGTGTGAAACTTCTCAAAATCATCTTCTGATAGTGTCATTGGTTGAATTAATTGTACTCTGTAGTCAGGAACGAAGTCAAGTAATTTACTGTCATTAATGTCGTACATTTCCCGCAAAGAAAGCGGTCCATCCCATGGTTCTGTCCCGAAATATAATGTCAACGTAATAACAGGCAGTATCTTATCTGTCCTTAAAAATCCCGACAAAAACTCTCCGTTATTTCGCATGGTTCCACTGGAAAACCTCTTATTCCTTCGATTAGCTGCTGCGATCATCGCAACCTGTTTATCGTACTGCAGCGCATCATAAACCATGTTACGCACCGGCATTGCATAATGCACCTCCATCTGATTCTCAACCCCCAATATCACATAGTTTGCGTGAGAGTCCTGCATCATTGCTGCAAACTTTAGCAGATCACGATGTTTCTGCGCCAAATTACTGTCGCGCGTTTTCTTCTTGGTACGTTTCTTCATTTGAGAACCTTCTGTACTAATGCCCTCTTCTCGAGACGATCCATGTTCTCCAGTTGCTGCCGACAACGTAACCAACTCCGTAACATCCTTCTCCGTAAGATTCTCCGGCTTTATCTTTTGTTCTCCATTATAAAGAAAAAAGTTAAAGACATCCGCAAAAATCTCCGGATTTCCTATGTACTCTTTAACGATTGTATCCTTAATAATATCCCTCCTACCCTGCTATATCGTTGAATGTTGCTTGTTTGAATTTTAGTATATAAGATTTTTAGCATCATTTCAACATTTTATTTCATTCGTCACAATAAGCATGGCATTTATCAATAATTACCTTTTCTAAAGAGGCATAAATCTTAAAACGCTTTCTACGCAACACTTTGTAAACAATTGTTTCTGTTTGAAGAGGAAGGAGGCAACCGCAAAACAACATGTAATTCTTGATATTTCCAGATGGTTCATGCCATTCACGGAATAT
>QWCY01000270.1_pt1 | contig 95697 bp, 103 predicted proteins | sample 1972631 | NCBI WGS metagenome assembly QWCY01 (sample SAMN09866696, study PRJNA288562) | Human gut metagenome isolate pre1_stool, whole genome shotgun sequencing... | isolation source: gut | host: Homo sapiens | place: USA: California
ATAAATAGTATAAAAACAAAGTCCGCAGTGACCTACTTTCCCAGCATCCCAGTAAGGGAGAGTATCATCAGCCACGATGTGCTTAGCTTCTTGGTTCGGGATGGAGCAAGGCGTTTCCACATCTGTATAACCACGGACAGTGTTAAATAAAAATATTTAAATAAATACTCTTATTAAACACTGTTAGTTAAATTGTTAAAAGTCTAAGTTTTAATATTTAAAACTGTAAAACTTGTTTAAAGAATAGTATTTATCCTTAACAAGGAAGTGATGCTTAACTCTACTTCTTACATTTATGTAACAAATCTTTAGTATTTGCTACCTTAAGTCGGACTTTGTTCGACTGCTAAAAGTAGATAAAAATAGATAAGCAAACGAGCTATTAGTACTGGTCAGCTAAATGACTTACATCAATTACACACCCAGCCTATCAAACTTATAGTCTATAAGAGCTCTTAAAAGAAGATTAATCTTGGAGTTGGCTTCGAGCTTAGATGCTTTCAGCTCTTATCACATCCCAACTTAGCTACTAAGCGATGCCCTTGGCAGGACAACTTATACACCAGTGGTTGGTTCAACCCGGTCCTCTCGTACTAGGGTCAACTCTCCTCAATCTTCTTACGCCCACGGCAGATAGTGACCGAACTGTCTCACGACGTTCTGAACCCAGCTCGCGTACCGCTTTAAATGGCGAACAGCCATACCCTTGGGACCTGCTCCAGCCCCAGGATGCGATGAGCCGACATCGAGGTGCCAAACCTCCCCGTCGATGTGAGCTCTTGGGGGAGATCAGCCTGTTATCCCCGGGGTACCTTTTATCCTTTGAGCGATGGCCCTTCCACACAGAACCACCGGATCACTAAGACCGACTTTCGTCTCTGCTCCACTTGTCGGTGTCGCAGTTAAGCTGGTTTTTGCCTTTATACTCTACAAACGATTTCCAACCGTTTTGAACCAACCTTTGTAAGCCTCCGTTATTATTTGGGAGGCGACCGCCCCAGTCAAACTACCCACCAGACATTGTCCTACCTAAGGATAACTTAGGCTAGTTAGCTACCCGAATAAAGAAGAGTGGTATCTCAAGGATGACTCCTTATAGACTAGCATCTATAGATCATAATCTCCCACCTATCCTGCACATCTTTATCCAAGTAGCAGTGTCAAGCTATAGTAAAGGTCCACGGGGTCTTTCCGTCTTGCCGCGGGTAGGAGGAATTTTCACCTCCACTACAATTTCACTGGATCCCTCTTTGAGACAGCTCCCATCTCGTTACGCCATTCATGCAGGTCGGTATTTAACCGACAAGGAATTTCGCTACCTTAGGACCGTTATAGTTACGGCCGCCGTTTACTCGGGCTTCGATCAAGAGCTTTGCTAATGCTAACTCCATCAATTAACCTTCGAGCACCGGGCAGGCGTCACACCCTATACATCCACTTACGTGTTAGCAGAGTGCTGTGTTTTTGGTAAACAGTCGGGAGGGACTCTTTGTTGTAACCTCTAGGGCTTGCACCCTGGTAGGCACACCTTATACCGAAGATACGGTGCTATTTTGCAGAGTTCCTTAAAGAGAGTTCTTCCACGCGCCTTAGAATACTCATCCCACCCACCTGTGTCGGTTTACGGTACGGGCAATTATTACTAAACTTAGAAACTTTTCTTGGCTCTATAGTATCATGGATTCTTACGCTACTCCGAAGAGCTTTGTAAGCCTTTAAGCTTTCGGATAAAGAGTTACGGATTTGCCTATAACTCAACCTACGACCTTAGACTAACTATTCCATCAGTTAGCTCCACTAACTTTAAGCGTCCTTCCATCGCACATAATAATTGGTATTGGAATATTAACCAATTTTCCATCGCATACCCCTTTCGGACTTTGCTTAGGACCCGACTAACCCTACGATGACGAGCATCGCGTAGGAAACCTTGGGTTTTCGGCGATCAGGATTCTCACCTGATTTAACGCTACTCATGCCTGCATGCTCACTTGTATTTGCTCCAACGCTCCTTACCGGTACATCTTCAACGCTAAATACAACGCTCTCCTACCACTTGCACACAACTTAACTCTTTTAGCTTAAGATATTTTAAAACTTTTTGCTTTGCAAAAACGCTATCGCTAGTTTTAAATATAACTTATACACTTTGTTTTATAAAGAACTAAGTTGTGTGCAAGTCTACGACTTCGGTACTTATTTTAGCCCCGTTATATTTTCCGCGCAAAATCACTAGACCAGTGAGCTATTACGCTATCTTTAAAGGATGGCTGCTTCTAAGCCAACCTCCTGGTTGTTTAAGTAACTTCACATCGTTTTCCACTTAAATAAGATTTTGGGACCTTAGTCGGTAGTCTGGGTTGTTCCCCTTTTGACGACGGATTTTATCACTCGCCGCCTGACTGCTATGATTACATTAAAGGTATTCGGAGTTTGATAGGGTTTGGTACATTGGTGTATGCCCTAGCCCATTCAGTGCTCTACCCCCTCTAATTACTACATAACGCTATACCTAAATATATTTCGGAGAGAACCAGCTATCACGAAGTTTGATTGGCCTTTCACCCCTATCCACAAGTCATCCCAAGACTTTTCAACGTCAGCGGGTTCGGTCCTCCGCCGGCTCTTACACCGGTTTCAACCTGCTCATGGATAGATCACTTCGTTTCGGGTCTGCAATATCTGACTAAACGCCCTATTAAGACTTGCTTTCGCTACGGCTCCGGATTTCCTTAACCTTGCCAGATATCACAACTCGCAGGCTCATTATGCAAAAGGCAGTCCATCACACGTCATAAAGAATCGTGCTCTGAATGATTGTAAGCAAATGGTTTCAGGTTCTATTTCACTCGGGTCACCCCCGTTCTTTTCACCTTTCCCTCACGGTACTTGTTCACTATCGGTTTGGTAGTAGTATTTAGGGTTGGAAAGTGGTCTTCCCAGATTCAGACAAGGTTTCACGTGCCTCGCCCTACTCAGGATACTGTTAAGTAAAAAAGAGTTTTCATATACGGGAGTATCACCCTCTATGCTTAAACTTTCCAGATTATTCTATTAACTCTTTTTAGTCTATGTTACAGTCCTACAACCCCACTAGTAAACTAGTGGTTTGCCCTTTTACGATTTCGCTCGCCGCTACTTTCGTAATCTCATTTGATTTCTTTTCCTGTGGGTACTAAGATGTTTCAATTCCCCACGTTTGCTCCATATAGGTAGTATATATCACTATATACTGGGTTTCCCCATTCAGAAATTCCCGGATCAAAGCTCCTTGACAACTCCCCGAGACTTATCGCAGTCTAGCACGTCTTTCATCGCCTCTACCAACCAAGGCATCCACCATTCGCTCTTAGTAGCTTACCTTTTTTTGACTTCGCAGACTAGCAAAGCTAGTCTTTACGAGCAAGGGCTACGCCCTTTGCAAACCCCTAAAGTTATTAAGATTTACTCCAAACTTCGTTTGTCGTAAATCAATATTAAGGTTTTACTCGTAAAAACAAAATTAAATTTGATTAAAATTATTTAACACTTAAACTTAATAAAGTTGCTTGTCTTTGAAGTTATTAGAATTATTTATTATGTTGATATTCTAATTCGCATCACTTCCTTGTTAAAGATAAAATAATGATTTATTTTATAATGTTTATATTATATAAATTAAGACGGAAAGAGATTATAAACTATAAAGTAAGTTTTAAAAACTTTATTGTTTCGTGTATAATCTTTAAACTTTTAAATTTGATAACAGTTAAACTTAAAAGATTTGCTTTTATATTTATATAGATATAAAGCTTTAACAAGTCCTGTAAAATTGTTTTATTTTATTAAAACTTTTTGTGACTTTTAACAATGATAATTTAAATAACATTTAGATTATAAAATCTAATTAGAAAATTAACATATAAGAGATAATTGATTTTTATCAACTTTATTGTTTAACTCTCTAATTAAACTTTATAATAAAAAAATAAAGTTTGGTATTTTATCTAATAATACTTATATTTTTATAAAATTAAAAGATAATTTTATAAAAAAACTATCATTTAAAATATAGTTGTTTTTATTATAAAATACTTCTTTGTTAAACTATTGTATTTATAGGCTTTGTATAAAAATAATTTTTATAATTTTTATATTTTTTAATGGTGGGCCTGATAAGACTTGAACTTATGACCTCACCCTTATCAGGGGTGCACTCTAACCAGCTGAGCTACAGGCCCTTATGGTGGAGAATAGCGGGATCGAACCGCTGACCTCCTGCGTGCAAAGCAGGCGCTCTCCCAGCTGAGCTAATTCCCCTTTAGCTCTATTAATAATTTTAAAACAATCTCTGAAAACTAAACAAGGATGATTGAGTTAGTTGTCTATTACACTATAAGTATAAATATTAATACTTATATCTTTCTTATAGATATCTTGTGAGAGAATATCTATTTGTACTCTAGAAAGGAGGTGATCCAACCGCAGGTTCTCCTACGGTTACCTTGTTACGACTTCACCCCAGTTACTGATTCCACTGTGGAAGGTAGCTATTTTAGCATCCCTGCTTCGAGTGAGATCAACTTCCATGGTGTGACGGGCGGTGAGTACAAGACCCGGGAACGTATTCACCGTAGCATGGCTGATCTACGATTACTAGCGATTCCGGCTTCATGGGGTCGAGTTGCAGACCCCAATCCGAACTGGGACATATTTTATAGATTTGCTCCATCTTACGATATTGCGTCTTACTGTATATGTCATTGTAGCACGTGTGTCGCCCTGGACATAAGGGCCATGATGACTTGACGTCGTCCACACCTTCCTCCTCCTTACGAAGGCAGTCTGTTTAGAGTGCTCAGCCGAACTGTTAGCAACTAAACACGTGGGTTGCGCTCGTTGCGGGACTTAACCCAACATCTCACGACACGAGCTGACGACAGCCGTGCAGCACCTGTCACTAAATTCTAGTAAACTAGCACTTTCTAATCTCTTAGATGTTTTTAGGATGTCAAGTCCAGGTAAGGTTCTTCGCGTATCTTCGAATTAAACCACATGCTCCACCGCTTGTGCGGGTCCCCGTCTATTCCTTTGAGTTTTAATCTTGCGACCGTACTCCCCAGGCGGTATACTTAATGCGTTAGCTGCATTACTGCCTTGACTAGCAAAGCAACAACTAGTATACATCGTTTAGGGCGTGGACTACCAGGGTATCTAATCCTGTTTGCTACCCACGCTTTCACGCCTCAGCGTCAGTTAGGTTCCAGCAGATCGCTTTCGCAATGGGTATTCTTCTTGATCTCTACGGATTTTACCCCTACACCAAGAATTCCATCTACCTCTCCCCTACTCTAGACTATCAGTTTCCTAAGCAGTTTAGTGGTTAAGCCACTAGATTTCACAAAAGACTTGATAATCCGCCTACGCGTCCTTTACGCCCAGTGATTCCGAGTAACGCTTGCACCCCCCGTATTACCGCGGCTGCTGGCACGGAGTTAGCCGGTGCTTATTCATCAGGTACCGTCATTATTCTTTCCTGATAAAAGGAGTTTACGCTCCGAAAAGTGTCATCCTCCACGCGGCGTTGCTGCGTCAGGGTTTCCCCCATTGCGCAATATTCCTTACTGCTGCCTCCCGTAGGAGTTTGGACCGTGTCTCAGTTCCAATGTGACTGATCATCCTCTCAGACCAGTTACGCGTCATAGCCTTGGTAAGCCATTACCTTACCAACTAGCTGATACGATATAGTCTCATCCTACACCGAAAAGACTTTCCCTATTTAACTTATGTCAAATAGGAGTATGAGGTATTAGCAGCCGTTTCCAACTGTTGTTCCTCTGTGTAGGGCAGATTAACTATATATTACTCACCCGTGCGCCACTAATCCATCCTAGCAAGCTAGGACTTCATCGTTCGACTTGCATGTATTAGGCACGCCGCCAGCGTTCACTCTGAGCCAGGATCAAACTCTCCATAAAAAATATTATGAAGTTTTTAATCTAAAAACTTTTATTATTTATCTTTAAATAAAAATAAATTATTATTTAATACCTTTATATATAATACAAAGATATTGTTTTTAATTTCTAGCTCAATCGATCACTTGTTTAGATTTCAAAGATTGACTTTAAAATTTGATTTTTATAGTTTAACATTAATAATTTAAAAAACTCGTTTTTTATAAAAAAGAACTCAACTCGTTTAAGAGGTCTTTCGTAAAACGGAAATGAAATTATACAAACATAAAGCTTAAAGTTTCATTAAAGTGGAAGAAAATGTTGAAAGAAATTTGGGGAAGGAGGAAAAATAGAGTTAGAAATTATGGAAATTGATTAAAATCTATAAAATTGTTAAGTTCTGACCTTTGAAATTTGATTTTTTTATATTAATGATAATGCCTAAAATAAAAATAAACGCAGTTTTAAAATTTTGAATAAAGCTATAAAATTTGGGTCAAATTTGACCCAAATTTGATTTAAATTTCTTTATATGGTGCTTGACCTACTTTATAAAAGTCATTTCCCTCACAGTCAATCGCAACAATTGCTGGAAAATCAACAACCTCAAGTCTTGCGATAGCTTCAGGACCTAAATCTTCATAAGCTAAAACTTCATATTTTTTAATACTTTTGCTTATCAAAGCTCCAGTGCCACCAATTGCTACCATATAAACAACACAATTTTTCTTCATACTTTCGACTACTTCTTTGCTCCTATAGCCCTTTCCTATCATGGCATTTACACCAAGATCAAGTATTGTTGGAGTGTATTTATCCATTCTACCACTTGTTGTTGGACCAGCTGATCCTATAGCATCTCCTGGGCGTGCAGGAGTTGGTCCTACATAATAAATGGTTTGATTTTTAAGATCTACAGGTAGTTTTTCTCCATTTTTCAAAGCCTCGGTTAAAGCCTTATGTGCCGCATCTCTTGCTGCTATTATAGTACCAGTTATTAAAACCCTATCTCCGGCTTTTAAAGTTTTTATAACATCTTTAGTTAGAGGTGAAATTATTTTTTTAGCATCTGACATTTTATCTCCTTAAAGTTCAAAATCAGCATGTCTTGCAGCGTGACAATTTATATTAATAGCTACTGGAAGTCCTGCTATGTGAGTTGGATACCACTCCACATTTACTTTAACAGCTGTTTTAGTTCCACCAAGCCCTTGCGGTCCAACGCCTGTTTTGTTGGCTAACTCTAAAAGCTCATCTTCAAGCTTTGCATATCTTGAATCTTCATTTTTACTATCTACATCTCTTGCGGCTGCGTATTTTGCCATTAAGGCTGCTTTTTCCATAGTACCGCCAATTCCAACACCAATTACCATAGGAGGACAGGCATTTGGCCCAGCAAGCTCAACAGCTTCTAAAAATACCTTTTTAACACCTTCAAGCCCATCAGCTGGAACTAACATCTTTAGTATGCTTTTATTTTCACTTCCAAAGCCTTTTGGTGCAAGCCTTACTTTAAAAACATCACCCTTTACAATTCTTGTATGAATAACTGCAGGAGTATTGTTTTTGGTATTTTTTCGCTCATAAACTGGATCATTTACAACTGATTTTCTAAGATAATTTTCTGTATATCCTTTGGCAACGCCCTCATTTATAGCATCTTCTATATAGCCACCTTCTATTCTTACATCTTGCCCAATCTCAACGAACACAACGCTCATTCCTGTATCTTGGCACAATGGAATGCCAGTTGTTTCAGCTATATCGGCATTTTCTAGAATTGTGCCTATTATACTCTTACCAAGTGGTGATTTCTCATCTTCTTCTGCTTTTTTAAAAGCTTGTTTTAGGTCCGGCGCTACAACACAACAAGCCTGCTTGCAGAGTTTTGCAACACCATTTTTTATATCATCATATTTTATAGTTTTCATATAAACTCCTTTTTATAGATATCCGTATATTTTAGCTAGTACATATCCAGCAGCACATGAAGATAAAACACCTATTAATCCTGGAAGTATAAAACTATGATTTATAACATATTTTCCAATTTTTGTAGTTCCACTTCTATCAAATTGAATCGCCGCTAAATCACTTGGATATGTAGGAAGTATATAATATCCATAACATGCTGATGCAAAGGCTATAATAAGGCCTGGATCAACATTTATACTTAAAGCTAGAGGAACAAAAGTTGCAACTGCTGCGGCCTGAGAATTTAGAAATTTACTAATCAAAATAGCAACTACAATATAAGCCCACGGATAAGTCTTGAGCATCTCTCCAAGAGTTCCGGTTAAAAGATCAATATGTGCCTTAAACATGGTATCTGCCATCCATGAAATCCCATATATAGCAACCAATGCAACCATTCCGCTATTAAAGATTTGATTTTTTGCTATACTTGATGATTTTATACCTGATACTATCATAATAATAGCAGCAGCCAAAAGCATGAAAATTTGTATAGTAGGTGTCATTCCTAATGGCTTCATAACCCCAGCAGCATTTGGCCATGCAGGACGAAGCTCATCAAAATAGCCAACAAGTGCAACTATTGCAATAGCACTTAAAAATATCCACATACAAACCCAATTAATTTTTGGAAGTTTTTTATCTAAAACCGTAGCTGTTTCACCATAAATATATTTTTTAGTTTCAGGATTTTTAAGTTTTTCTTGAAATTCCTCATCTTTGTCTAAATCTTTTCCTCTAAACATAGACCAAATGCCTATTACTAAAACACCTATAAAAGTAGCTGGTATTGTAAGCTTTAACAAATCAACATAGCTTGTAAAACCAGGAATATTAACTTTTGCACTTAATAATATAGCAACCATAGAAACACCAGCAACAGAAACTGGACTTGATATAACACCCATTTGAGAAGAAATAGTTGTGGCAGCCATAGGCCTTTCTGGCCTTACACCATTTTTAATGGCTACATCATAAATAATTGGAAGTAAAGTATAAACAGTGTGTCCTGTTCCACAAAGTATTGTAAGAGTCCAGCCAATAACTGGAGCTAAAATACAGATGTATTTAGGATTATTTCTTAAAATTCTTTCAGAGATTTGAACCATAACATCAAGTCCACCACTTGCTTGCAAAGTCGCACTTGCCACAACAACAGCTAGTATTGTCAAAATAACACTAGTTGCAGGACTGCCTGGTGGAAGTTTAAAACCAAATACTAGGATTATTAATCCTATACCACCTAAGATTCCTAGTGCCATACCACCTTTTTTTGCACCATAAAACAAACAACCAAGCACCACAATTAACTGAATTATAAACTGAGTGCTTTCACTTAAGTGAGTCAAAAAATTCATTTGCTCCTCCTTATTTTTTAATGTAGTATAATTTTATCACACTAATTTTTAAAATTTATTTAAATTTAATAAATTTTTATGTATCATTCGTATAGTTGTCGAATTACTAAAATTTTAAAAGGAAATTTCATGAATATTTGTGTTAATTATGGAAAAGATGAAAAAATAACCATAGATATAAATAGAGAAAATTTAATAGGCATTTTTGAGCCTAATGAAGTTGATAAATTTAATGAAATCACCCTAATAAAAGAGGCACTTAACAACACGCTAAATCAAAAATCATTTGATGATTTTGTAGACACAAAAGAAAAAATTGTTATCATAGTAAATGATGGGACTAGACCAACCCCAACAGCAAAAGTTCTATCTCAAATTTATCCAAAGATTAAAAATAAAAATAAAGTATTTATAATTGCAAATGGATGTCACAGAGATCCTACAGATGATGAATATGAGATGATATTTGGAAAAGAGATTTTCAACGAGATAAGAGGCAAAAACGAAATTCATAGCCATAATGCAAAAAATGATGATATGACTTATCTTGGAGAATCAAAAAATAAAACTCAAATGTATTTAAATAGCATAGTAGCAAAGGCTAAAAAAGTTATAGTTATAGGCTCAGTTGAACCACACTATTTTGCAGGATATACAGGAGGAAGAAAATCTTTTTTACCAGGAGTTGCATCTTATGAAACAATTACACAAAATCATAAGCTTGCACTTAGCGCTGATGCAAAAGCCCTAAAACTAGATGGCAATCCAGTCCATGAAGACATGATGGATGCAATGAAGGTATTAAAAGATATTGATATTTTTGCAATTATGACTGTTTTAGACAAAGATCATAGTATCTGCCATGTAAGTGCTGGAAATTTAAGCGATACTTTTTATGAATGTATAGAAAAAGCAGATAAAGTATTTTGTGTAGAAATTCCACAAAAAGCAGATATTGTAATATCGGTAGCGCCATATCCTATGGATGTAGATCTCTATCAATCCCAAAAAGCTTTAGATAATGCTAAACTTGCTCTAAAAGATGGTGGAATTTTAATACTTGTTGCAAAATGTAGAACAGGAATTGGTCCAAAAACATTTTATGATTTGATGGCATCGGCACCAACTCCAAAAGAGGTTCTTCAAAAAATAGAAAAAGAGTATAAGCTAGGCTATCATAAAGCTGCTAAAATGGCTGAAATTTCACTATTTGCACAAACTTGGGCTGTTAGTGACTTGAGCGATAAAGAGATGAAAGATGTCCATCTAAAACCATATCACAACCTGCAAAAAGTAGTTAATGACGCATTTAGTGAGTTAGGCAAAGATGCAAAAGTTATAATTTTACCGGCAGGTTCTATGAGTGTTCCAAAAGTGAGTAAATAGTGCTTTATTTTGACTTAAGTAGTGGCATAAGTGGAGATATGTTTATCGGTGCTATGCTTGACTTGGGAGTGGAACTTGAGCACTTAAAAAATGAACTCAAAAAACTAAATTTAGAAAAAGAATATGAAATTTCATCTAAAAAAATTCTAAAATCAGGAATAAGTGCAACCAAATTCAATGTAACTTATAAGGACTCTACCAACGAAAGAAATTTCAAAGATATTGAAAAAATCATCAATAGTTCAACACTTAGTGACTTTGTAAAGAAAAAATCAACTGAGATTTTTAAAGATATTGCAATTGCTGAGGGAAAAGTACACAATATTCCTTTTGATAAAGTTCATTTTCATGAAATTGGAGCAATTGATTCTATAATAGACATAGTAGGTGCTGCGATTTGTCTAGAAGCTATAAACATAAGTGATGTTCACGCCTCTAAAATAGAGCTTGGTGCAGGAATTGTAAAGTGTGCACATGGGATTTTAAATGTACCTGCTCCAGCTACTTGCCAAATAGTAAAAAATATTCCAATTAGCATGGGCAGAGCAAATTGCGAGCTTACAACCCCAACAGGTGCAGCCATCATAAAAAATATATGCAAAAGTTTTAATGAAATTAAAAACTTGACTATAGAGCAGATAGGCTACGGAGCAGGAAGCAAAGAGTTGAATTTTCCAAATGCTTTAAGGGTTTTTATCTGCAGTAAAGATAAAAATACCTTAACTCAAACTATTATTGAGACAAATTTAGATGATATGAGTGCTGAAAACATTGCTTTTACATGTGAAAAACTCCTTGAAAGTGGTGCATTAGATGTTTTTAGCAGTGCTATTTATACCAAAAAATCAAGAGTTGCAACAAAAATTACAATCTTATGCAACAACGAAGACTCTAGCAAAATGAAAGATATTTTATTTGAGCATACTACCAGCATAGGCACGAGAGAATATAAAATCACAAAAACCCAACTTCCTAGAAAAATAACCAAAATAACAACTAAATTTGGTCAAATAGATATAAAAATCTCTGAATTTGGTCAAAGTTATAAAATAAAACCAGAATTTGATCGATGTAGAAATTTAGCCATAAAATACGGTTTGCCAATTACTAAAATACAAGATGAAGCCATAAATGAATATAAAAAACTTAATAACACTAAAAAGTGAAATTTCTAAATTTAACTCCTTAGTCATAGCGTATTCTGGAGGAGTTGATAGTTCTCTTTTAGCAAAAGTTGCTACAGATATTTTAGGTAAAAATGCAATTTGCGTAACAATTCAGACAGGCTATATGTCAAAATTTGAGATAGAAGAGGCAATAGAATTTGCTAAAGAAAACTCGCTAAATCATCAAATTTTAAAAATTGATAAAGTTTATGATATAGATGAAAATCCGATAGAGCGTTGCTATATCTGTAAAAAACAAATTTTTAATACCATAAAAAACAGCTTTAAAAATAGCACAATTGCAGATGGAACAAATAAAGATGATTTGGGCGAATTTAGACCAGGGATTAAAGCTGCAAAAGAACTTAACGTAATATCTCCGCTTGATTTTATGAGTAAAATAGAGATTAGAAATTTAGCTAAAATGCTAAATTTAAGCACATTTAATAAACCTTCGCGCCCTTGTTTATTAACCAGATTTCCTTATAATTATGAATATGATTTAGAAGATATTAAATTAGTTCAAGGAGTTGAAAATTTGCTCACAAAATATGGATATAACGACATAAGAGCTAGATTTGATGGTGTAAATTTAAAGATTGAAATGCCCTACCTTGCTATGCAAAAATTTATTAACGACGGCGAATTTAAAAATATTATTAAGAACATAAACTCCAAATTTAGTGGCGAAATCACGCTTGATTTAAAAGGATTAAAAAAGGATGTGTTAATTGAAAAAAGATGAAATTTTAAATTTTATAAATGACATAAAATCAGGGAAAATAAGCGATGAAAGTGCGATAAATTTTTTAAAAAATTTTCCATTTGATGATATAGGATGTGCGAAAATCGATATTCAAAGAGAACTTAGAAATGGAAATGGTGAGATTATTTATGGAGATGGAAAAAGTAAAGATGAAATTTTATCTATAACAAAAAAAATGTCTGAAAATAACCAAAATGTTTTAATAACAAGAACAAATTTTGATACTTATGAACACTTAAAAAGCGATCATAAAAATATAAAATTTAATGAAATCGGCAAAACTATAACAATTATAAATAAAAATGTTGAATTTACAAAAAGCTATATAGCTATAATTAGCGCTGGAACATCTGATAATTTTGTAGTTGAAGAGGCTTATGAAACAGCTTTGTTTTTAGGAAATAGAGTTAAAAAAATTGTAGATATTGGTGTTGCTGGCATCAACAGGCTTTTTTTAAATCTAGATGAAATTCAAAATGCAAAGGTCATTATAGCAATTGCTGGAATGGAAGGAGCACTACCTAGTGTAGTTGCAGGACTTGTTAACTCACCTGTAATAGCTGTGCCTACAAGTGTAGGATATGGGGCAAATTTTGGAGGAATTTCAGCTCTTTTATCTATGTTAAATAGCTGTGCAAATGGAGTTAGTGTTGTAAATATTAACAATGGCTTTGGCGCAGCCTATAACGCAAGTTTGATAAATCATATGAAATAGCTTGACTATATAAAAATATATTAAATCTTAAGTAATTAAAAATTTAAAAAATCAAATTTTTACTAAAATCATACTCTTTTATAAGCTCTTTTGCTTCATCTAGTTTATAAAAATCATTGCAAGCTTCATCATCTTTATCATCGCCTTTTGAAACTTCTAAAATACCACTGTCTTTTGTAGAAATTTTTATACATTTTTTACCTTTAACTTTTAAAAAGGCCTCAGAGTTTGAAATTTCATCAACTTTAACATTTGTCATATATGAAATTTCATCTGCAAATTTAGCCTGGGATGTATAAAAAGCAGCGATATCATAAACTAAAGTTTTTAAATTTAAAACACTTTGCTTAAAATCATCTTCATCTACTTCTAGCGAGCCAAGTGGAAAACCCAAAAAAAGCCCCATTAAACTAACATTGTCATTTACGATAATATCGAGTTTTGATTTATCATAAACAAAGTTAGTTACAAAACTATCTTTTTCATCTTTTAAAATTCCGCTTGTCACAATGGCATCTTTAAACATCTCTTCTTTTGTCATTAAATCATCAAAAAATAGTTCAAAATATTTCTTAGATACTTTTAAATCGCCACTTAAAAAAGCATAATTTAAAATATCTAAAAGCTTGCTTTCATCAAAATTTTCAAGCCCAGCTTTTAAATTTAAATTAAAAGTTTTGCCATCACTATCATTAAAGCCGAAATTATTTACTGAAATTTTAGGATTTTGTGCTAAAAACTCAAGCCCAAATTTTTCTATTTCATCATCGCTTAATTTTGTAAAATCAGCTTTTAAAACCTTATCTATAAAACTTTTACCGATATTTTCAAGCGTGATGCTATATCCAAATTTATCAACTGGCAAACGCTCATCATTAAATTTTATTTGAATTCCATTTGCATTTAAGATAGAATTAAACTCAAATTTTTTAGTATTGTTATCATTTATTTTATCTTCTTGAGATATGTTTGCTACAAAAAAATCAAAATCGTCAAATTTTATTTCTAAATTTTTAATAAAGCTATTTGAGTTTGAATTTGCTACGTGAGTTAGAATTTCATTTATATCAAATGGTTTATCATATTTGTATTCAAAAAATAGTTCATCATAACTTGCAGAAATTTCATCTGTATTAAGACTTGAACCTTTTTGAGTAAGAGTTAAGGATTTTAAAAGATTTTTTTTAAAATTCATATTCAAAACAAACTCACTTACATGAATTTTTCCATCATCATCTTTGAAATTTATCTCATTTAAAATAAATTTTCCATTATGCAAAGAGTTTTTATCACCTTTAAGAGTAAATTTCAAAAACTTTGTTGAATTAAAAAGTTTTTTAATCTCATCTTGATAGCTAAGCGCTTCCATTGTTCCACTAGCTTCATATCCTTTGATTAAATTTAAAACTGAATTTTGAATATCAACTTTAATCCTTACGATAAAATCTTCATCAAATATATTTAAAAACTCTTTTGTATAGTTTATATCGCTTACTATATGCAAAACCCCAGCTTCTTTTGTATAGGAGTGTTTAACATCTAATTCTTTTGGCATATTCATGTTAAAGCCACTTATGTATTCATTAACCATTTTATCGGTTGTTTTTGAGCTTACTATCCAAAAAACACCTGCCAAAACTAAAATTATAAATAAAATCGCTACTAATACTTTTTTCATAATATATCCTTTTTTTCGTAGCTTAATTATATTTTATTTTAAATAAAAAGCATATAAATTTAAAAATTTTATCAATTAAATATATATATCAAACTCTTTTTTAGGGACTGTTTCACCAATGATTTGAGAGTTTTCATAACCTGCATTTTTTAAATTTGTTAAAGCTATCTTTGCATCTTTTTTACAAACTGCTATCAAAAGTCCGCCACTTGTTTGTGGATCGCAAAGCAGTATATCAGGCCTGGTATTTGTAAAATTCTTAATAAATTCTAAATTTCTATAAGCCCCACCAGGAATTAAACCTAAATTTGCACACTTTATGGCTTCGTTTAAAATAGGAATTTTATCTTTATAAAATGAAATGGAAATTTCATCGTTAAGCATTTCACTTGCATGTCCTAAAAGTCCAAAACCAGTAACATCGGTGCAAGCATTTACTTTTAAACCTTTTAGGGCATTTAGAGCATAAAAATTTAGCTGAGTCATGTGAAAAATACCCTCTTTTATCTCATCTAAATTTAACATATCGCCTTTAATTGCAGTGCTCAAAATTCCCATTCCAAGAGGCTTAGTTAAGATTAGCAAATCTCCTATTTTAGAGGTATTGTTGCTCCAAAATTTATTTGGATGGACCTTGCCAGTAACACTTAAGCCATAATACATCTCAGGTGTCTCTATGCTATGTCCACCAACAATCTCTGCACCACATTCAATAACTTTGCTCTTTCCGCCAGCTAAAATTTCAGCTAAAATTTCACTTGAAAAATGACAACTATCAAAACCTACTATATTTAGTGCATTTAGTGGCTTTGCTCCCATAGCAAAAATATCACTTAAAGAATTCGCAGCTGCAATCTCGCCAAAAACAAATGGATCATCAACAACAGGCGTTATAAAATCAAGCGTTTGGACAATGGCTATATCATCTGTTAGTTTAAAAACACTCGCATCTTCATTATTCGTCGTATTTGATAGTAAAAACTTGCTTTTTTCCACTATGCCCTCTAAACTTTTGTTAAGACCCGCCGGGTCTATTTTAGCGGCTCAACCAGCAGCTTTTACAAATTTTGTCAAATTAAAATTTCTATATTTCAAAGCTTTATCACTTCAAATTCGCTTAACATTTGCATTACCTCATAGGCATTTGTAATCTCGCCGATGCTTAACTTATCAACTAATTTATAAGCCTCAAGACAACTTCCACAACTATAAATTTTAATTCCATTTTCTTCTAGTTTTTTAAGAACTTGATAGCTAACATGTGATCTATCTGTAGTCATAAAAACAGCATTATTTACACAAATTATAGCAACTGGCTTATTGTCTAAATTTAAAATAGCACCTAAAAATTTGCTTAATAAATTTTTGCCAACCTCGCCACTTCCAGTTCTATCTTCGTTTAAAAATATAACTTTTTTTCTCTTTTGGGGTGAAATTTCACAGTTATAACCATCTGTTGATGTTGAAATTAGATTTTTTGTTTTTATAGTCTTTATCAAAGTTTCGCCATTTTTTTCACTTATTTCACAGCTAAGCTCATTTGTGTTTAAAAATCTTTTAATATTTTCTCTTGGAGGAATGCTATTTACTAAAATTTCTAAACTTTCACCTATTTTAAGACTTTCTAACGCCTCTTTTGTTTTTATTAAAGGAGCTGGACACTCTAAATTTTTACAATCAATTTTCATAATTTTTCCTTTTTATATAAAGTTTTCTTTGAACTCAAAGCTAAGGTTAATTATATCAAATCTTTGTTAAGTTTTATTTATTTAAAAAAAGCTCTTTAAATCTTTTATTAGAAAATTCCTCTATATCTGCTTGTAGTTGCTTATAAGCTTTCATAAGTTCATGAGCTTTTGGTTTTAGCGAAGTTCCTGCTCCTTTTCCACCACCTGGTTTTGTCTCAAAAAGCTCATTGTCAAAGTTTTTTTCTAAAATTTTTAGATGATTCCAACATTTTTTATAATTCATATCTAATAATTCTGCAGCTTTTTTTATGCTACCAGTTTGATCAATAACATCTAAAACCTCGGTTTTACCCTTACCAAACAGAAGCTCTCCATCACTATTTTCTATCCAAATTTTAGTTTTTACAACCACTTTTTTTCCTTTCTTTTCTTTAAAACAACCTAATTTACAATATTTAACATCTATTTTATGACTTTTTAAAACACCTCTTATAGCCTTAAATCCTTTTGTTTGTTTAGCTATATTTCTTGCTTCCATGCAGTTAATTCTATTTTTTTCATCTAAAAAAGGTTTGATTTTTAAGAAGATATCTATATCATCTTTTTGAGTATCATGTTTAAATTTACCAAATTGCCCAAGCTCGCAATTAGAAATTTTTATACCCATTTCATCGGCTTTTTTTCCAACTTCTAATATATCAATATCTAGCTCTTTGGCTATTTTAAAAGCAGCTGCACAGCTTAACTTTTTATCTTCATTTGCTAATTTTAGAATAAACTCTTCCATAAATTTTTAAATTATCCTTTTTTCAAAACTATAAATATTCATAGAGTTTCCTCTTGCAAAACCACAAAGTGTAAGATCAAATTTTCTAGCCAACACTACTCCTAGATATGTGGCAGCAGTTCTAGAAACAAGAAGTGGGATTTTATGCATTATAGCTTTTGCAACCATTTCTGAACTTAATCTTCCACTTACCATTAAAAATGAATTTTCTAAATTTGCTTTATTTAAAATAGCTTTGCCAACGGCCTTATCTATAGTATTATGCTGAGCTATATCTTCACTTATATAAAACTCACTATCATTTATAAAAAGTTTTGCAGTATGAACACAGCCTGTTTTTTCATATAAATCGCACTCTGTATAAAAAGTACTCATTCTTGATAAAATTAAACTTGAACTAAAAACTGAAGAGTTTTTTATAGCCTCACCTTTCATATCCAAAAATGAATTTGCAGTTTTTGCACTCCCACAACCACTTATTATAGATGAGTTTTTTTGTAAATTTTCTATATTTGTATCATTTGGGTTTAAAATTTTAAATTTAATATTTGCTTCAAATTCGCTATCTTTATCAATTTTAATATCTAAAATTTCATTAATTGAATTTATTAAATTTTCACTTATTAAATACCCAATGGCCAAGGCTTTTTCATCAGTTGGTGTTGCCATTAATGAAATGACTTTTTTCTCATTTAAAAAAATATTAAGCCTAGCTTCTCTTACCAAGGTATCATCAAAATCAAACTTTTCAAAAGATTTAATTTTGATGATTTTAGTATTAGCAATAGGGTTCATTTATTTAACTGGCTTTAAATTTGTATATTCTTTTTCAAAAACAGAAGGTTTAATTTTGCCTTTTCTAAGAAGCTCTTGATACCAATAATGATGAAGTATATAAACTTCTTCTTCTTCTTTATATCCATTTATAATAGCATGGATTGAGCCTTTTATGCAAAATACTGCCATATAAATATGAACAAGCAAAAATACAGCACATGCTGCACCTAAAATATTATGGATGATAGCGCTTAATCTTAAAATATCTATTTGTGTCATTCCCAAAAACGCGCCATTTGCTACAGGAATTTGTGTATCTAAAAAATACATCAAAGCCCCTGTTGTAACCATAACAAATCCACCACCCATACAAACCCAAAACCAAGCTTTTTGTCCAAGATTGAATTTACCTGCTGGAATTGGTTTTTTATTCTTTGATAGATATCCACCTACCATAATCGCCCATCTAGCATCATAAGTTGCAGGAAGCATTCTAAAAAGCCACTTAAAAAACATATATGGTAAAACTATAGCAAACAAAATAGTAGCTATTCCGTGCAAATTTTTACATAATCTTACAAAAAATCCTCCACCAAATTCTTCTCCAAACATCATAATAATACCAGTTGGAACAAGGATAACCCAAGAAAGTGCCGCAACTGCGTGAGTAAGCCTTTCTAAAACATTAAAAGCATAAACTTTACCATGATCGTGTGAAAATGACTTTGGTCCCACAATGGCATAGTGCCCAACAAAAGCGACCAAGACAGCAATTATTGCAAATAAAGCTAAATTTGCAAAAAAACCACTACTTTGAAGCCAAACAAACCATTCAGCAAAAGGATAGTTGTAATAACTATCTATATTTTCAACCCTAGCCTTTCCCCAAACACTACTATCATATTGAATTGCTTTTTTAAATTCTTCATTATATGCAAAAAGCCCAGCAAAAGAGCAAAGCAAAATAAAAATTTTTCTCATCTTTAAACCTTTTAAAAAACATTAGATTTAATTATACACCATAAATCTAAATTTTACTTTCTGTAAAAAACTAATTATTTCCAAGAATTTCCAGGATATTCATCCAATGTTCCCAAAAATCCAGTATTGTAACCTCTAAGCTCAACTCTGTCGTTATAGATTTTATCAACAATTTCTTTGTCTCCAACTAAAAGCGCTTTTGTAGAACACATAGCAGCACAAAGTGGAACTTTACCCTCTGCTATACGATTTTGACCATATTTATGAAACTCATCATCACTATGGGTTTCTTCAGGTCCTCCAGCACACATAGTGCATTTGTCCATAACACCTTTTGGTAAAAATTTAGTTTCATTCCTAGAAAATTGTGGTGCTCCATAAGGACATGCATATAAGCAATATCCACAAGCTATGCAAGTGTCTTTGTCGTGTAAAACTATCCCATCATCTCTTATATAAAAACAATTTACCGGACAAACTTGCGCACAAGGAGCATCAGTACAGTGCATACAAGCGATTGAAACTGAATACTCCTTACCAACAACACCTTCATTAAAAGTATAAACTCTTCTTCTTCTTACATCAAGAGGTAACTCATGCCCACTATCGCACGCAACCGTACAGCCATGACAATCAATGCACCTATCCAAGTCACATAAAAATTTCATTCTTGTATTTGACATAAACTACTCCTTAGGCTTTTTCTATGCGGCATAATCCGCCTTTTGTTTCAGGAATCTGACAAAATATATCGTATCCATAGTTTGTAACTGTGTTAGCACTTTCGCCTATTGCGTATGGCCTTGTTCCAGTTGGGTAATTCTTAGACATATCAACTCCTTGCATTACACCAGTAAAGTGGAATGGCAAATGCACAGATACTTCATTTACCGCATAAGTAAATCTAGCTTTTACCTTTATCCAAGTTCCCTCTGGACTAGAAATTTTCATCATATCGCCATCTTTAATACCATATTTTTTAGCCAAATTTGGATTTATATCACAAAACATTTCAGGCGTAAGTCTTGCTAAGAAATGGCTTGCTCTATTTTCCATACCTGCTCCGTTTAAATTTACAAGTCTTCCTGTAATTAAATTTATAGGGAACTCTTTACTATAATTTTTAGCAAATTGGACACTTTTATACCTAGTATCAACTCTATAATGATCTATTTTATCCTCATAACTTGGATATTTTTTGGCTAAATCATGTCTTCTTGAATGAAGCGGCTCTCTATGAATTGGAATCTCATCAGGAAAATTCCAAGCTCTTACTCTTGCTCTTGCATTTCCATAAGGGGCGATACCTTGTTCCATGCATTTTTCAGCAATTATATTGCTTGTATCAGTACTCCAAGAATTTCCCATTTTCTCTTTTTCTTCATCGGTTAATGTTATGCCTAAAATCTCTTCAATATTATCTTTTGTTATTTGAGGATAGCCTTTATTTATTGGTGAGCCAATAGGTCCATCTATAGCAAGTTGACTAATGCCGTTATGTTCTAAACCAAAATTATTTCTAAAGCCCATTCCACCATCCATTACAGGTTTACTTATATCATATAAATTTGGAGTTCCTGGATGTTTTGTAGTCCAGCATGGCCAAGGAAGTCCATAATATTCACCTTTGCACTCATCAAAGCCTTTTAATGTTTTTTTATCAAATTTCTCCCAATGAAGAGTGTGGTTTTTAAGCCTTTCAGGAGTCCAGCCAGTATATCCTATGCTTTTTAAACCATTAGTTAGTTCTCTTGTTGCATCTTCTGGCCATTCGAAATTTCCTTTTCCGTCGCCTAAAGATCTCACATACTCATCATAAAAACCGAGTTTTTTAGCAAGTTCAAATAAAAAATACTCATCAGGCTTACTTTCATACATTGGCTCAATTGCTTTAAATCTCCATTGACCACTTCTATTTGTAGCTACAACGGTGCCTGAACATTCATATTGAGTTGCAGCTGGAAGAATAAAAATATTATCTTTTTTATTTGTTATAACAGCAGCCTCATTTACAAAAGGATCAGTTATAACTAAAAGCTCTAAATTATCAAGTCCTTCTTGAACTTTTACTTGTTGAGCAGTTGATGTTATACCATTGCCCATTACAACAAGTGCTTTTAAACTAGTGTTTGCATTGTGAATTTTATCATTTCCATTTTTACCATTTAATACACCTGCCCACCACCTTGAAAGAGTAAAGCCACTTTTATGCATCATCTCTTTACTTACAAAGCGTGATACTAGCCACTCATAATCCACTTTCCAAACGTTTGCATAATGTCTCCAACTAGTTTCATTTAATGCATAATATCCTGGTAAATTTTCACTCAAACAACCTACATCGCTTGCGCCTTGAACATTATCATGTCCTCTTAAAATATTGCATCCACCACCTGATTTACCTGCATTTCCAAGAGCTAATTGTAAAATAGGGGCAAGTCTTGTGTTTGATGTACCTATTGTATGTTGCGTTAAACCCATAGCCCAAATAAGTGTTCCCGGGCGATTTTTAGCATAAACTTCTGTAATTTTTAATAAAGTTTCTTTTTTTACTCCAGTTACATCTTCAACAACTTCAGGAGTCCATTTTAAAGCCTCTTTTTCAATGCTTTCCATATCATAAACACGATTATTTATAAACTCTTTGTCTTGCCAACCGTTTTTAAATATTATGTGAAGCATTCCATATATAAAAGCTATATCTGTTCCTGGTCTAATTTGAGCAAAATAATCACTTTTTGCAGCTGTATGAGTATATCTAGGATCTATAGTTATCATAACAGCACCATTTTCTCTTGCTTTTAAAAAATGTCTAAAGCCAACAGGATGATTAACTGCTGGATTTGCTCCAAATATAATTATAGCTTTTGAAAAGGCTATATCATTAAGTGAGTTTGTCATAGCGCCATAACCCCAAGTATTCGCCACACCGGCGACTGTTGCACTATGTCAAATTCTAGCTTGATGATCTATATTGTTTGTTCCATACATTGCCGCAAATTTGCGGATATAATAAGCTTGCTCATTACTCATTTTGGCTGAGCCAATAAACATAGTTTGTTCTGGATTTTCATCCATATATTTTTTTAGTTGAGCACCAATATTTTCAATAGCTTCTTTATAAGTTATCCTTTTCCATTTTCCATTTTCTTTTACCATTGGATATTTAAGCCTAACTGATGATCTTGCCATATCAACCATGTCAGCACCTTTACAGCAGTGCCCGCCAACGCTAAATGGATGATCCTCAGCAACTTCTTGCCTAATCCAAACACCATCTAAAACCTCAGCTATTATTCCACAACCTACTGAACAGGCTGTACAAATAGTTCTTACTTTTTTAGATCCAGGATATGGATTTGAAAGTTCATCACTTGTTGCTTCTCTAGTAGCTTTGGCTGAACTTAAAGTTGAAGCACCAGCTAAAGCGCCAGATAATGCTGCCATTTTTAAAAATGACCTTCGTCCAATTTTTGGACTTTGTATATCAACTTGCGACATTTTACCTCCTTATTTATTTTGAATTTTTATAAAAAATTTCCCAACTTTTGGTTTTTTGGTATAAAATTTCAGGCTTTTTACCACTACTATTTTTTATCTTTTTACTTGGCTCTCTAGCCTCTAAGGCACTAACTGCACCAACTCCAACAGCTGCACTCATAGCTGATTTTTTTAAAAAATCTCTTCTTTTAGAATCCATCTCTACTACCTCTACTTCTTTTCAACTTATTGACTTCTCGTCTTATTTTTTCAGATCTTGAAAGATTGTTTTTAACTTTTATCTCTTTATGTAAAATTGGTTTTGAAGTACCGTAAAAAACTCTTTCAAGCTCAACAAAACTCATAAGCAAATTTACAACATCCTTATAATAATTTGAACTTTTATGAAGATAAATAGCACTTATAAACTCATCAATGAAAGGATTTAAAAATTTGGTAAAAATTTCTTTTGCATACTCTAAATAATTTTTATCTTCTAATTTTCCAAATTTTATAAACTCGCTCATTAAAACAAATAAAAACCCAAAATTATCCTCATTTTCAATAAATTTAACGCTATTTTTTCTAAATTTGGTTTTTGCCAATATTTTTTTTATCTCTAAACAACTAAGTGAGCTTTCATAGCCCTCATTATAATAGCTTACTGTAGTTCTTACAGGACTTGGAGGTGAGTGAAAAATATCATCATACTCAGTTATTAAAAGCTTTTCATCAAAATTTTCTGTCAAGTTTTTAAGTGAAATTGCACTTTTTTCATCAATAGCGTAATTTAAAAGCAAATTTAAAGCTTCTTTTACACCTTCAAATCTATCGCTCTCATAACTAAAAACGAAAAATTTGGAAAATAACGAATAATAAAAAATTCTTGCATCCAAAATTTCATTTTCCATAAAAATTGCCTTTAAAAATATTTATTCATAAGTAACTTTATCAAAATTATTCTTTTTGTTTCATAAAAAATAAAATTAGATTTTAAAATTAAAATTAACTTAAATATGCTATTTTTGAATATTTCTTTTAATCTTTTTCTTTGATAGCTTATAAGCTAGATATTTGTGGTTATGTAATTATTCTTTTATCTGTTTTATTAAGTTTTTAAATTAATTTATAAAATTTATATTAAATTTATAAATACTATAATTTAAGTAAAATTTTATTTTTTTCTTAAAGGAAAAATAGCCAAATTTTTGTAAATTTAGCTATTTTTGTAAATTTAATTTCTACGGCGATACTCCTCATATCCAAACTCTATTTTTTTTATAACATCTCCATTTTCATCAACCAAAACTAAATCAGGTAGCTTTATACCATTAAATGTTGTGTTTTTTACAATGGTGTAGTGAATTTGATCTTTAAATATAACCCTATCGCCAACTTTTAAAGGCTTATCGAACCTATAATCAGCATCTCCCTCTTCAAGTCCTACAATATCTCCTGCTAGGCAGGTATTTCCACCAAATCTATACTCAAACTTACCACTTTTTTTCTCACCCACAACAGCTGGACGATAAGGCATAAGCACGGTATCTGGCATGTGAGCTTCAGCTGAAGTATCCAAAATAGCGATATTTTTCTCATTTTCAACGATGTCTAAAACAGAACTTATCAAGTCCCCACACTCCCAACCAACAGCCTCGCCTGGCTCTAAATAAACATCAACACCAAACTCATCTTTAAACTCTTTTATCAAATTTATAAGAAGTTTTATATCATAACCTTTTTTAGTTATGTGATGTCCACCGCCAAAATTTACCCATTTTACCCCATGGATAAATTCGCCAAAATCAGCTTTAAATTTATCCAAAACTTTTTTTAGACTTTGGCTGCTTTCTTCACAAAGTGCATGAAAATGAAGTCCGCTAATGCCATCAAGCAGACTCCTATCCTCTTTTAGAGCTTTTAGTAAATTTGCCTTTGTTGTTCCAAGACGGCTAAATTTAGCGCAAGGATTGTAAATATCCTTTGGCGAAAAAGAGCTTTCTGGATTTATCCTAAGACCACACTCTATGCCTTTATCAAGTGCAATTTGTTTAAATTTTGAAATTTGATTTGGACTGTTAAAGACAATGTGATTTGAAATTTGCACAATCTCATCAAAATCCTCATTTTTAAAAGCTGGTGAATAGGTGTGAATTTCGCCATTTTTTATAAACTCTTTTGCAAATTTAGCCTCATGCAGTCCGCTGCAAGTTGCCCCCCAAAGGTATCTATCAACATAAGGCATTGCTAGGCTAAATGCAAAACCCTTTAATGCACAAAGCACCTTTGCCCCACTCTCATCGCCCACATTTTTTAAAATTTCTAAATTACTAATGAGTTTTGGAAGATAGCAGATATAAGCTGGCGTTTTGATATTGTTAATGTTCATTTTTTACCTTTTAGATTTTTAAAATTTAAACTATTATATATGAATTTATTAACTTTTGATAAAATGAGTTTAAAAATTTAAAAAGGAAATTTAATGATAAAGGTTGAATTTTTAGGTCCTATAAAAAAAGATGATTTAGAGATTGAGGCTTCAAATTTAGCTGAGTTAAAAGAAATTTTAAACAAAGATGAGGGCTTAAAAAAGTGGCTTGAAATATCGGCAGTTGCCATAAATGATGAGATAATAAATAGTTTAGATAAAGAGCTTAAAAATGGAGATAAAGTATCGATTTTACCACCAGTTTGTGGTGGATGAAGCTATAATATCAAAAGGAATTTTATGAAAAAAATAGAAATTTACAAAGGCGGGCTTGATACAAATGCTCTTTATAAAAAATGGTACGACGAAATAAAAGATAAAAATCTAGGTGCTTTTATAACTTTTAGTGGAATTATTAGAGATGATGATAATGTCGAAGCACTTAGCTTTGATATTTATGAAGCACTTTTACAAAATTGGTTTAATAATTGGCAAGAAAGATTAAAAAACGATGGTGTAAAACTTTTTTTTGCGCACTCTTTTGATGATGTAAAAGTTGGTGAAAGCTCATATTTTACAGCAGTAGCATCAAAACAAAGAAAACTCGCTTTAAAACTTATTAATGATTTTGTTGAAGACTTTAAGGCAAATGCCCCTATTTGGAAATATGATGTTAAAAATGGTGAGCGAATTTATGCTAAAAATCGCTCTTTTAAACTAACTGGTGCAGGACTCTTAAAGGAATAAAATGGAATTTATGGATTATGATAAAACTCTTGAAATTTTAAAAGAAAATATAATTCATTGGAACAGAATAGAAAAAGTTGCCATAACAAATGCCCTAAACCGCTATATTGCAACCGATATCGTTGCAAAAGAAAACTATCCAAAATTTAAAACCTCAGCCATGGATGGATATGCAATTAAATTTGATGAAAATAATAAAAAATTTAAAATTCTAGGAAGCAATCCAGCTGGAAAATTTGAAATTTCTAGCCTAAAAAAAAATGAATGCATTAAAACTTTTACAGGCTCATTAATGCCTGAAAATAGCGATACTTTAGTGCCTGTTGAAAATGTAAAAGTTGATGATGGTTTTATAGAAATTTTAAAGCCAGTTAAAAAAGGTTTTGCTGTTAGAAAAATTGGTGAAAGTTATAAAAAAGGTGAAGTTTTAATAAAAAAAGGCACGAAACTAAGCTATTCTGAAATAGCCCTTCTAGCAGAACTTGGCGAATTTCATATAAGTGTTTTCATAAAGCCAAAAGTTTGCGTTTTATCTAGCGGAAGCGAAATAAAAGATCTTGGCGAAATGATTGAAAATGATGCTCAAATTAGAAGCTCAAACCACATAGCAATCGCCTCAATGCTAAAATTAATGGGGTGTGAACCAATAATTTTACCACTTGTAAAAGATGAAAAAAATGCAGTAAAAAATGAAATTTTAAATTCACTTAATTTTTGTGATATTTTAATTACAACAGGTGGCGTTAGTATGGGAGATTTTGACTTTGTAAAAGAAGTTTTAAGCAAAAATTGCCAAATTTTAATAAATGGTGCAGCTATAAAGCCAGGACGCCATATTAAAATAGCTAAAACAGGTGATAAATATATATTTGCACTCCCTGGATTTCCATTTTCTGCGATGGTAATGTGCATTTTATATGTAAGAATTTTAATTGAAAGTTTTTTTAACGCGCCAAAAAACCACTATATAAACGCAGTTTTAGATGAAGAATATATAAAAAAATCACCATTTTTAGAATTTAGTGCATGTAATTTGAGCGCCGATAAAAACGGAGTTTTAAGGGTAAATTTAAAAGGTAAAAAAGATGGCTCAAGTGCAATTGTAAATAACTTAAATAATGAAGCTGCACTTTTAGTTATCCCAAAAGAGTTAAATGGATATAAAAAAGGTGACGTTGTAAAAGTCTTAAAGATGCTTTGATGAAGAAAGCTTTTTTACATATTGAGTTTTTAATAATATTTTTACTTATTCCAGCTCTTTTTATGCTACAAATTTTGCCAAAAAATTATATGTTTTTTGCTCTTTGGCTCGGAAGCCTATATGCACTTTATCATATAAAAAAATCAAATTTAAATCTTTTTAAAGGTTTTAAATTTGATGAGTTTAAAGATATTTTCAAAAGATTTTTAATTTTATCTATTTTTTTAACTATTTTTACTTTTATTTTTTCAAGAAAAAGTTTTTTATTTTTACCGAAACAAAGAATAGATATCTGGATTTTAGTAATGCTTTTATACCCAATTTTATCAGCATTTTTTCAAGAGATTATATTTAGAACATTTTTTACATTAAGATATACTAATTTATTTAAAAATCAAAATTTATTTATTTTTACAAATGCTTTAATATTTGCTCTTGTGCATCTACTTTATGGAAATTTAATAGCTGTTGTTTTTAGTTTTTTTGGCGGAATTTTATTTGTAAAAACTTATTTAAAATCAAACTCAACCATGCTTTGTTGGATAGAACACTCTCTTTATGGAAATTTTATCTTCACAATAGGGCTTGGCCATTATTTTTACAATGGATATTAAATTTTACCTGTGTGTAAATAAAAACTTAATTTTTTAAGCAATTTGCTACAGCTTTTGCACAAGCAAATGCAAAATGGATATTAAATCCTCCTATCATTCCACCAACATCAAGAACTTCTCCTATAAAATAAAGATTTTTTACAAGCTTACTTTGACAATTTTCATCTATAAAATCAGTTTTTATCCCACCATTTGTTATCTCAGCCTTGCTATATCCAAAATTTCCAGCAGGTGAAAACTCATAGTTTTGCAGTTTTTTCAAAGTTTGAAATTCTAAATTTGAGAGTTTATAAAACTGTTTATCTTCTAAATTTGATTTTTTTAAAAACTCTTTAATAAAACTTTTTGGGAGTGGTAAAATAGAGGTAATTTGTTTTTTTGAGTTTTTAAATTTATCAAAATCAAAATTTGGTAAGAAGTTAATACTTATTTTCCCTTTTTGCCAAAAAAGTGAAGCGTTCATCATTAAAGGTCCACTAATGCCACGATGAGTAAAAAGTAAATCACCACTTAAAACTTTATCGTTTTGAAGTATTTTTGCCTTAGCGCTAAAACAAACTCCACTTATTTTTTTAAACCAGAACTCATCTTTTTGAACACTAAAACCAACTAATGCCGGATTTAAAGTAGAGATTTTATGGTTGAATTTAGAAGCTATTTTATATCCTATATCACTAACTCCTAAATTTTGACAACTTAATCCACCGCTTGCTACTATTAAATTTTTACACTCAAAATTTCCATTATTTGTACAAATTTCAAAAGTATCCTCATTTTTTACAACATCAAAAACTTCAGTATTTAAATAAATTTTTGAGTTTGTAATTTTACTTTTTAGATAATTTAAAACACTTTTTGAACCATTTTTACAAAAAAATTGTGAGTTTTTTACTTTTTCAAATTTTAAAGGTTTAAAAAAGCCTAAAACTTCCAAATAGTTTAAATTTGAAATTATTTGATTTATAAAATTTTTATCACCAAGATAATATTTTAAAAAATCTTTTTTAAAGGAGATATTTTCATTTGTGATATTGCATTTCCCTCCACCACTTGCAAGAAGCTTTTTACCAACTTGTAAAACCCCACAAAAATGAGAAAAAAGTTTTTACTTAAATGAGAAAATTAAGAGCTACATTTTTCTCATTTTAATGCGAAAAACTAAATATTTAAGTATTAAAAACGCTCTAAACTTCTTTTAGATTTATCTTAAACTTTCCCCTACCTCTTATAATTCCTACAAACATTCCTACTATCTTACACTCATAGATGCTGTATCTTACTGGCAAGTAGATAGGATTATAAGATATTAGCATAAACTCATTACCTTGCTTGTAGCACTCTTTTATCATAAGTCCATCAGGCGTGTTTATAGCATAAATTTCACCATCTTTAAACTCAGCTCCTACTGCTATAAAACAACTATCCCCATCCATTATATAAGGCTCCATGCTCTCGCCAATAGCTTTGATTATATCAATCTTTCCTAAAAACTTAACATTACTTTTTTCTAAAATTTGCTCACTTATAACCACATTTTCAAAGCTTTCATCATCATTATTTGCCCCACCACCTAAAGAAGCCCCCACATCAAACATCATTAATGTTTTTAAATTATCGCTATTACTAGCGTCTTTGCCATAAAAAAAGAGATTAATTGAAATCCCTTCTTTAAACAAAAAGTCTAGTATCTGTTTATATGGTACTGAGTTTCTAAATTTAAGCTGGGCGTAGTTGTTTGGATCTATTCCTAAAGCATCAGCCACGTCTTTATCTTTTATGAGTTTATCTTTAAATTTATTTGATAAGATATCTTTTAATCTTTCATTGATTTGTTCCATTGTCATTTTTACACCTTATTATAAAATATAAGATAAATTTAGCATATTTTTGTGTTAAATCAATAAAACATTATTTTTTATAATTTATTTTTATAAACAACAGCCAAAGCACAGTATAGTAGAGTTATACTCTTTTTATAAAAGTAAAGGAGATAAAATGATATTTATAAACTTAGAAGCAAACGATATAAGCCTTATAAAAGAGCTTTTTATGGAAGAAGAAGTTTATAGCGATATAGCTGCTTAAATTGATAATAAAATAGGTTATATAAAAAACTCAAATAGTGCTCAAAGAGTTTTTTATTATGTTAGTGGGCATTTAGATGGTAAAACACTTTATCTAAAAAATGGTGAGATAAATCTTGGTTATTAAAGGGTGATTAATCACCCTTTAAAGTCTTAGTAATTCATTATTATAAGCTCTTTAGCCTTTTTATTTATTGAGTTTATATTTAGGCTATAATTAGTTGAAACCTCTTTAATATTAAAGTCTTTGTAAAGCTCTCTTACCACCGAGCAGTCATTATATGAAAGTATAAATTTAGCCCTTACACCTTTTAAAATAAAAGCTAAGTTCTCATGGCTTTTTAAATCAAACGCCCTTGGCATCTTATAGTAGTTTTCAGTTCCAATATATGGTGGGTCTAAATAAAATAAAGTATCCACTCCATCATACTCTTTTATAAATTTTTCATAGCTTAAGTTTTCTATCACAGCCATTTTTAAACGCTTACTATAAATTTCAAAGCTTTTATAGATGTTTTTTGGACTTCTTAAGCTTTTACTCATCGCAAAGTTATCCATCTTAGCTCCAAAGCTAAGGCTTATCAAATAGTAGTAAAACGCTGCTTTTTGCACATTATTTCTTGGCTTTATAGCTTTATTTTTTATTAACTCAAAAATCTCTCTACTTCTTAGCATATTGTTAAGCTCTATTTGAAGACTTATGGGTCTTGACTTTATAATTCGGTGCAAGTTTATAAGTTCGCTATTTATATCGTTAATAATTTCTAGCTTTGAAGGAGTCTTTTGGTAAAATACGCTCAAAGCGCCACCAAATACTTCAGCATAGGTTTTATGCTCTGGCATTAGGGCTATTATATCTTTTGCTAACCTTGACTTCCCACCAACCCAAGCAAATGGGGCACGACACGCTGCATAAGTTTTACATTTTAGTTTAAAGTTTTTCATAACTTTCCTTTTAAAATGTAATTTTTTTAGCATAAGTTTTAAATAGTGGTAAAATGCCACTTGCATAAGTTTTACAGGGGGTTAATCCCCTAAAATAATCTTATACTCTCTACCTTAAAATCACTTCTTAATAAAGTATAATGCCTAAACTCATCACTCTTAGAAGTCTTTATGAACCTAATTAGTCCGCCATCACTAAATTGATAATTATGCAGTCTAAACTTAATACTTGCTTCTAACTCATAAAGTTTTTTAAGACAAAGTTCTAAATTCTCATCAACACTATCACCCAAATAAATGCTAAAATAAATATCCTCAGCCCACCCATCAAATGTGTCAAGTTCATTATCATTTGGCACTACTCTTATAAGCGGGAAATCATCTATATTTATACTTCTTTCAAGTCCTATTTTAATGCTTTTTACATCTATATCATTAAGTAAGGCTACCAAACGCTGCATTATCTCAAATATGCTCATAATTACTCCTTATAATATGGCACTTTTACCACTTTATCGCCAACTTTTAGCTTTATAAAGCCACTTGGACTTTGAGGCAAAGTAGTTTCGTTTAAATCACTTGCACTAGGTAGTATCAACTCTCCAAACACATTTAAATTCTTAGCACTAAAATCAACTTCTTTATTTCCATTTTTAAGGGCGTAGTTTTTTAAGCTTTGGGCTTTTACATAAAGCTTTAAAGTCTTATTTAACTCGGTTTTTAACTGATAATTCTTTAAATTTGCATCAACTTCATCTTTTGTATAAAGCTTTTTAAAGTTATCATTTATGATGATTCGCCAACTAGTAACTCCAAGTTCCATTGTTTCAAGTCCGTTTGTAAGTCTTGCCATTGTTTCTCCTTTTAAATAGTTATGCTAACTTCTTTACTTAAAAACCCACCCTTATATGCTACTTGCCACAGATAAAAAGTAGTCCTTGGGCTTGCTTTTACCTCAAATCTCTCACCTTTTGTTTCATATACATTTTCTTTATTGTCTTTAAGCCACTTAATTATGATTTTATTTTCATTTAACCCCTCATCAACTCCTGCTATTAAATTATCAGCATTTCGGTAGTTTGCTCCATGAAGTCTAACGCAGTTTTTCCACTCTAAGATAACATTTTCACCCTCTCTAAAAGCTTTTAAATTTGATGGTGGGTATGGATATTTACCACCCCCAGAGTGAGAAAAACTAAGCTTTTTAACTTCACTTTTTACAGCGAAATTTGATACTTCATAAAAAAGTGTTGTATTTGGTGCAATGAGTGGCAAGGTGATAAGATCATTTGCATCAACTGGTGCAAACCAAACTTTTGCTCCTTTTAAATGTCTTGATATCTTTGTCCCACTAAGTCCTCTCATAAGTGTTTTAACTCTCCATTTGCCACCACCTAAACTCTGTCTAAATTGAAAATTTATAAACTCACCATCTATTAAACAAGTAAATTTAATTCTTTGCCACCCAGCTCTTGTGCCTTTTACTTCCCAAAGCTTAGTTATCTCATCTATTTCAAAGCTTAGCTCATCACCCATTTCCTCGCTTATTTCAAAATCCTTACTTAAAACACCTAAGCTCCATGGCTTAATATCCACGATTTTTCCACTTAAGCCATCTCTTACACTCATCTTTTGTATAAAGCCCTTTGGTTTAACCATAAGCGGTAAAACTCCCATCTCATCGCCCATTTCTATGGTGCTTTCAACTGCGCCGAAGTGCTCTAGCTCCTCAATGCTTAAATCTATTGGCTTGTAAAGATCATCTTGAACACTTGTAATAGTTATGTTTTTTAGTGCAAATACATCCTCACAAGCCTCCACGCTAAGGCTTCCTTCTTTATCACTTCCTATATTTAGCACTCTTATTGACATATCGCTTACACCTAAAGCTTTATTTGAAAAAAGTAGCACATCTCCAACCATCAAGTTTTTAAACTCATCACTGCTTACCTCAAATCTTAAATTTGCCAAAGGATAGCTAAGTTTTCTCATAAGTCTGGTTAGGACTTTATTTGCGTTAGTTGCATTTGTTATACTCATATACTCAACACTAAAAGCTCTTTCAAAGCCAAGAGTTTGCCTTGTAGCTGAGTTTATGGCACTTACACTTGCCTCACTAAAGCTACCACGCTGGGTATATTTAACCGTAACCCTTGAATATGTCTCATCCCAGGCCTTTCTTTTAAATTTCAAATTTGCCACATTGCTTTCATTTATTAGGAGCAGATCACTTTGTTTATAGTTATCTCTTAATAATCTTAAAGTTAGTTTTCCACTACTTGGATTTATACAAAGTACTCCATCAATTGTTCTTAAAATCTCTTGCACCCACTCTTTAGCTTCTTGAGGTTTACTCATCACAAAGCTAATGCCAAGACCTTCTTTAACTAGTGCTTTATTGGCATTTATAAAGCTACTCTCATCAAGGACGTTTTTATCAAGTCCGATTAAATTTACCAACATATACCATAGGGCTGAAGATGGATTAACATCACCATTTATCTCATCATTTATCTCGCTATTATTACCCCAATTAGTTAAAGAAGTTCTTTTTACAACGCACGAGTAATTTGGTGCACTTCTTACATTATCACCAATAAATCCATTCAATACGAAATAAGCCGTGTTTTTATAGGCTAAACTCTCTCCTGTTTGAGTTGTTAGATACTCATTAGGGAAGTCCTGCGTCCCATCGTAAAAATGAATAGTTGATTTTGAATTACCACTTCCATGAGTTGGAGCATTTCTACCAGTTACAGCAGCAAAACTTCCACACCCTTTTAAATTGGGCTTTGCACCAATATCTCCATTTAGTCTAAACTCCAAAAGCTCATCAACCTTTGTGCATAGGGCATAAGCCAGTCCTAAAAAGTAGGCAAAGCCTATAACTTGAGATGAGCTACCACTACCTTTTCCCATTTTAACTCCTTATTTCAGAACTTCTTAAATCTCCATACCAGATAACATTTCCTCTTACATGACATGTTCCAAAAACTTCTGGCACAACCCTGCCATTTGAGTTTGTTGGATAGTTAAAATCATCAAGCCCAGCTGATGAGGCATTATCCATAGTTGGAGTTGGCATCATAAGATATACTGCAACTAAGGCTACTGCAGCGATTGCTGCAATGATCGCATAAAACATAATTACTCCTTAATATCCATCTGTAATTGGATTTTTACTTGGCACAAACGCAAATCCACCAAAATTTACCCCATTATTAAACTTACTTTTACAAGTTTTTAAAAGCTTATCACACCCAGCGTAGCAATTTATCACACTTGTAGAGTTTAAATTTGCCAAAGGAAACATTAAATAAATCGTATCACCCTCACTTTTTGTGATATAACTTCTTTGGCGATTAAACTCAACATATCCACCACTAAAATAATTAAGTGGCTTTGCTTTGATTAAAGGGGACTTTATACTCATAAAATCCTTTGCTATCTCACACTGACTTCCTAAAAGAGTTAGTTTAAATTTATCTTTATTTAACGCACAATTTTTATCAAAGCACTCAAATGAGCAGTTTCTACTATAAGTTCTAGTTGGGATTTTTGTTTTCATAAGCCCGCCTAAGGTAGCAAGGCGAATAGTTGCTTTTCCATCATTTAAGCTAAACTCACAATCTTTTACCCGCCCAACAAAAATCTGAGCGCCGTTTTCTTTTAAGATACGAACATAAACATTTACGCTTGGATTAAAAAATTTAAACAAATTTATAGGATAAATTGAAGCCTCACAAACAATTGCCGCATCATCGTTTAAACTATCTTTTGAAAGCTCACTTATATAGATACTAGCTGATTTATAAGTATGATTATTTACCACTATGTCATTTAAGTCTGATGTGTAGTAAATAACTTCATTTTCTAAGATAAACTCATAAAGCTCATTCATAAAATACCTCCTTAAAATCTAAACTTGTTTTAAATCCAACCGCACCACTTTTTATAAACTCTATCTCATCGCGGTTAAATCTAACATTTATAAGCTCTTCAATCAAAGTGTTTTTATCTATCTCAAAAGGTAGTGGGTCTTTTAAAACTATCTCTTCATAATCTTGGATTTGCTTAATATCTAAAATTTGACTGGCAAATTTCCTATCAAAGATTAAATGCCTTGTTTGATTGTAGATCCAAAAAGGTTTGTTTGAGCTAATTACCTTAAATGAAGTTACACCATTTGGAGCTTTTAAAGAGATAATATCTTTTGTGTGGCTTGGTATGAAAAAGCTTTTTACTCTTGCTTTCTTATCATTAAAAAAGCTCTCAAACTCCCTTAACTCACTTAAATCATGCACATAGTAGTTATGGCTTATTATCCTAGCATTTGGTGTTATACTCCACTTAGTTTGTCTGTTTTTACCAACTAAAAAGTAGTTGTTATTAAGAGTGATTTTAGGCTTGATTAAAGGGGCTTTAAACCAAATATCTTTATTTAAATATTTCATCATAATAGCTCCATAAACTCTAACTCATAACTCTTAACTTCACTTGTTAAAACGCTATAATTTAGACTTTGCTTAGGTGTTGATTTAAGTAGTGGGATGATAAAATCTCCTGTGTTTATGCTAACTTGCTTATCGATTATGATTTTATCATCACTTAAATTTAGTATCTTTGCAAACTCATAGTCTTTGAAATTTCTCCAAACTACCAGGTATTTATCAAACTCTTTTAAAGTGGTATCACAAGTTAATATATTTAGCATTCCGCTTGTTTTACTAATTGCAGTGCTATTCCATAAAGGCACTAAACAATACCTTTGCATCGCAAAGCTTAATATCTCAGCCACGCCACTTTCGATCTCTTTTGAAGTAACACTAAAACTAACTTTTTTCTTAAAGCCATCAGCCAAGGAGTAGCGAACTTCTTTACCATTTTGAGAGGTAAATATGGAAGTTTTATAGACTTTGCTTTCAGTGTAGTTATAAGCTGGTCTATAGCTAAAAATCACAGCTCTTGTGCCTTTGATTAAGATAGTTATAACTTGATTTGTAAAGATAAAATTTACTACCCCGCTAGCGTCTATATCACCAACAGCCAAAGCTATAATGCTAACTTCACGCCACTGGTTAGGCTTATAAATATCGCCTATTTTAGTGCCATGAACTGTGATGCCACTCGATGTTATATCAATGTTTTCTAAAGTAGTGTCTTTAACATCAGCATTCCTTAGTCTTAGCTTTAGTACTTTATCACTTGTTATCATCTCAAAATCTAAGCTTCTATCAGTAGTGGTAAATTCTTTGTTTTTTTCATCTTTTTTAATGATATAAGCCCACATTGCTAAGTCGTGGTAAGTGGGTGAAATATTAAAAGCTTTTTTAGTTTTTGGAGTTGTTAGTTTAATTTTAAAACCTTTATTTGTTTTTACAAAAGCTCCTTTTTTGGGGTTTGATATAGTTAATGCATTAGAGTTATAATTAAATGCATAATTTCCACCAAGCCCTATACCATGGTTCATAGTTTCACCGCCAAGGAATAAAAACCTCTTCTTTTAAGTTCAGGATTATTGCCATCAGGAGTTGGTTCAAATACCATAAATTTCTCATTTCCAAATGTTAGAATTTGCTTATTTTTAAGTCCCGCAAATCCAACAGCTCTGATTTTATCAATGCATCCACAATGAACCCATTTATTGATATCATTTAGATAAAAAAACTGGGGCTTTACTAAAACATTAAGTCCTGTAAATTTACCCTTATTTATCTTTAAGATATCAAACGCGCCTATGCCACTAATTGGTGGAATTTTTGTTTCACCATTGATCCAATCTTTAAAATTATGTAAATTACTAACTACTCTTGTATAGGAAATTAAAGAAGCTCTTCTACTCATATCCGATGATGTATTGTCTTCATTTTGGTGCCAACACCCACCTAATAAAACTGTATAAAAGCCATTTTTATAATTAGTATAATGGATATGAAATGGGCTATTATTGCCCGCTGAAAATCCTCCACCCTTTGCCATTCTGTTGTAAGAGCCATAAGGTCCCCATCCACTAACTGCGCCAGAATAAACAAAATGTCCTCCATTTATATCATGAGTCTTATTTATGGTGGTTGAGAAAAAATTACAAGTAATTCCTGGTTTTGACTCTATTTGAATGAAAAAAAGCTCCTCATCACCTACAAAAGTATAACCTAAAAGTTGTTGATTTTTAGCACAAGAAAAGGCTAGCGCGGTAGTGGTATAATAATTTCCTTTTAGCACCTCTGATCTATTAACCGGAGCATAACCTGGTTGCTTTTCAAACTCTTTACTTTCATCAAACCCCGTTGCACCTGCAAAAATACTATAATAAAAATAAGCTCCACCGTTATCTTTTCCCCCAGTATAGCTTGAGTAGTATTGTAAAAACTCACCTCTTTTGTTTTTAAAATAAATTTCTTTATCATTTTGCTTATTTACGCTCCAACCAATGCTTTGTAAAAAGCTTGAAAGTAAAATCATAAACTCACTTTCTAAAAAGCATTTTCCAATTTTAACTATCATTTTAACCTCCTTTTGACGGGGCAACAAGTTGCCCCTAAAAGAGCTTGCGCTAAAGTTACTGCAATACGCCTTACTTCGTAAGTCTTTATTGCCTGATTAATGTTAATCATTTTTAATCCTTTCTTATAGCAAACATATTATAAGTTTCACTGTTTACTCCATCTTGTAAAACTACCCACTCTTTGTTATCTAAAGTTATAGTATCTTCACTATTTATTCCAGCACTTGATGCAAGTTTAACTATGCCATCAAGCTCTCCGTATAGCTCACCATTAAGATATCTATACTCCCCGTCCTCTCTACTGTTTTCCTCATAAAGATAAATAGCTATGCAAAATAGATCACCATTTGGGTAAGGTTCGATATCAAGGGTGTTTTTATTCCAATTTGAAATATTAGTGTTTACATCTATAATCTTAGAGTTAAATAGCACCTTAGGAGCTTCTATCATACCTTTATCAATGTCTGAAAATCTTTTATTTTCATCAAAGCTTGATCCAAAAAATGCAAAAGTTGAACCAAGTGCCCACTCGCCACCATAAATTCTTATCTTTCCAGCATGGGCTATTTGGTAAACAGGCTTTTTTTGATACTTATCCTCTGGTTCATAAATACCAGTTGCTATAATAAAGCGGTTTTTATCTATGTTTATAAAATATTTTATTTTTTTATCATGCCCACTTAAAATGGCTGGCAAGCTATATCCTAACTGATCTTCAAACTCTACTAAATCACTATAACCAGAAGTCACAGCAAGTTCTAAATTTGTAATATCACTAAGAGATAAAAACACTCTTAAATTAACATAGATTTGCTCCATTCCACTAGAACCAGTGCTAAAAAAATAAAGCTCTTTGCTTTGCAACTCATCACCTTTAAAATAAATTTTAGCTTTCTTTGTCCAGTTGTTTATATCTCCTTCTTCTCTTACAAAAAAGCGGTAGTATCTGTTTTCATCATCGATTTGACAGCTTTGTTTAATGCCACCTTTTATCAAAATTTCTGTGTTGTTTTCTAAAACTCCATAAACAGCAAAGCTATCCTCATCTCTGATACCATCTATTTCAATACCTGCTATACTTACAGCTCTTGGCATTGTCAAGTAGTATTTTCCACCATTTGTTGAAGCATCATCATCAACTAAAGCTTTGTCTCCTTCAAACAAACACCCTTTTAAATTTTTAGGAATTTCATTTAGTTTATGCTCTTTTTCTTTGTTTAGTTTCCACCCCACACTTATTGCAGTTTGCTTTATAACTTCAAGTAACTCAAACATACCTGTGCAAGTTCCTTCTACATACATATCTTACTCCTTATTTAACTTCTCATAAGCAAATATCAGCGAAAAGTCAATCGTGAGGGCTGTTGTTGCGATTTTGAGCTGGTATTTGCGAACTATTCCCCTGATATAACATTTTTTATAACCCTTTTTCCATTTCTACTATTTGCCCATTGTTCAAATACAGCACTATCTAAAGTATTAACTATCACAACACCATCATTACTCTCATTTTTAGAGTTATCCTTTAAATTTGCCACATCGCGCCTACTTAAAACATACTCTCCTGTTTGAAGAATGGCTGGGACTTCATCACGCTCTAAGCCACCACCTACAAGTCCACCTGTATGAAATTTTTGCGCTTTTATCATTGCAACTTGAGCCATTCCCTGAGCTATAGCAATAGCTGCTAATGCAGCTCCAAGTATTGGATTACCAGCAGTTGCATAAGCATTAGTTGCAGCGGTGTAGGTATTTACAATAGCTTTTCCAACCATCATGGCTTGATAAGCTCTTAAAGCTGCTTTATTTTTGCCACCGCTTGCATCATAAAACATCTTTGCTAAATTTGCTAATCCGTCAAACCCAGCACCAGCTATGCCCATTCTATATTGCATTTGCATTCTATCTAACTCAAGCTGTTTAGCTCTATGATTTGCTTCTGTGTTTTCAAGTGATGCATAGTGAGCTTCAATTCTTGCTGCTTCCATGGCTTGGAACTCATCAAGGGCATTAAGTCTGTTTTGAAATTGATTAGTTATGCCTAGGTCATAACCCATAGAACTGTTTAAATTCTCATAGTTTTGATCCCTTGCATCTTTACCATAAAGTGTATCTGAGATTTCAAGGCCCGAGTATCCATCACGCCTCATCTCTATTTCACGCCCTTTTAAGCGGTAATTACTTGCTTTTACTTTATCTCCTAAAAGCTCATAATACCTTTCTTTAAATCGCAAGTATTCTAAATCTTTTTCTATTTTTATCTTTTGCTCTTCTTTGGCTAAATTTTCAGCGATTTGCAGGTCGTTTAATCCTAATTCTTTTAACTCAAAAGATCTTTTTTCTCTTTGTTTAAGGCGTTTGTTTTCTAAGTCATCTATAGCATCATAATAAGCGATTTGTTTGTTTAATCTATCTAAATACTCTTTTTTAGGATCAATAAGCTTTGTTTTAACACCCTTTAAAGGGGCTTTAATAAGTGCTTTAGAGTTATCTACTTTGTTTTTAATATCGCTTACTTTTATTTTTTCAAGCTCAATATTCACTTCAGCGGTGCTATCTTTAGCAATATCAATAACTTGGGTCTTAATACTTTTAAAAATTTCATCTGTTGTTTTTCTTGCGTTATTTAATTCAGCCTTTAAAGCATCTAAATTGATGTTTGTTCCAACATCAACCCTGCCTAAGCTTATTTCACCAACTCCAATGAAATTATTAAAAGAATTTATTGCAATCTCAACTTTTTCTAAGATAGAGTTAATTGTTTTATTTATGCTATCACTTAGATTTTTAACCCCACTTGCTACTAAAGTAACTGCACTTAAAAAACTCTCCCTAACTGCATTTACTACTAAAATTAAGCTTGAGCCAATTAACTGAAAACTTTTATATGTATCGCTTCCAAACTCAATTATTTTACTTTTATTTCTATCTATCCAGTTTGAAAAATAATCCAAACTACTTGCTACGCCGCTACTTGCCCCACTTACTTTATCAAGATCTCCTACTAAGCTTAAAAGTGAGTTTGAGATTTTAACCCTTGCGTTACTGATGGTTAAAGGCATCTTTGAAAACTCACTATCTATTGCTTGCCCTTGACTAGCCAATGCGTTAAAAACTTCTTCGGCTGTTAGTTTTCCTTGAGCACCAAGATCCCTTAACGCTCCAACTGTGACACCCATACCATCAGCTATTGCTCTTGCTAACCTTGGGCTTTGTTCTAGTATGGAGTTAAGCTCATCACCTCTTAAAACTCCACTTGCAAAGGCTTGGGATAACTGAATTAGCGCAGCACTACTTGCACTTGCACTGGCTCCACTTATTGTTAAAGTTTGATTAATTGTCTTAGTTACACCTAATAGATCACGCTGTGATATAGCTAAATTCTGGGTAGCTGTTTTAAGTGAGGTATAAAGTCCTGCAGTGCTTTCAAAACCTGATGCGGTGCTTTGGCTGATATTATAAATTTCACGCATTCCAGCGATAAACTCATCATTTGTAGCACTTACTAGATTAACTCTTGCAACAAGGCTTTTATAACTATCAGCTAGCTCAAAAGACCTATCTATCACACCTGCAATGCTTCCACTTAAAGCGCTTAGTCCAGCTGCAAACTGCGATAAATGAGCTCCAAAGTCCACTCGATCTTTTAAGTTTTTAAAACTTTTACTTAGTTTATCGACATTTGAGTTGGCATTTGCACTATCAACTGAAATTTTTATATTTAAATTTTTCATTTTTTCAACCTAAATTTGCTATAATGAATAAAAGGATTTAAAATGATTTTAGTTCCAAATTTCGGAATATTAACGCTTTTTATAGCACTTTTTATTTTAGCCGTAATTGTTTTTCCAAAAAAGGGTGAGCCAAGATCAAACTTTAGCGACTTTAAAAAGATATTTTCATATAGCATTTTTTCTATTGTATTTTTTGCAGTAGTTTTAGTCTTAAACATTAGCTTTCCTTACTAGCTCACTATTTAGCGCATTTAGCATCTTATTTAAAATCTCCCAAATCATTTCTATATCAAGACCATGCTTTAAGCAAATTTCCCTAACGTACAAAAACTCCATCTCATATCCAAAATCTTGACTTTTAAGTGAGTTTAAAAAGATTTTTACTACCAAAGTCTCAAACTCACTATCTAAAAATACAACACCTAAGCTTTCTAAATTTTCTTTATCAGCCTTGCTCTTTGGAGTTGGTGGAAACTCCTTATTTTTATAAAGCTGGATTATAAATTTACAAAGCTTAGTTACTTTTTTTCGTTTTCCTTTAAAATCTCTTTATTTAAATGCTCCCATAAGCTCTCATATCTCACCCCTTTTTCATCAAGGGTTTTAAATAACCTTTCTTTATCCCCACCACTAATAAAAAGCTCACTTCTAAGTCTAAAAAGTCTTTCTAGGTTTGCTGATATATCATCTTGGTTTTGCAAATTTGAAAGATCTTTTTTAATGGCTGCATTTCTTACATAAAGCTCTTTATTTTCTAGCAAAAGCTTAGTTTTATCCAAGGCAGAGTTTTGCTTAATTAAATCACTGTTTGTTTTTATAATGCTCTCATTTAGACTTAACTCATCATTTAAATTTTGAAGTTCGTTTAAGGTTTTCATGCTTTCGTTTGCTTTAGCTTCTAAGGATTGTTTTTCCTTTTTGCTTGGATCTTTTATCTCTAGTTCAAAAACTTCATCATCTATTTTTAAATTTATTTTATATTCTGTTGTTATCATTTCTTTATCCTTTTTAATTTAATTTTGCTACCGCGTAGCCTAGATTTTAAATCTTTCCTACTCCTTATAGTAAGTTAAACTAAAATTATCATCACCTTTGTTTGATAACGCTAAAAATTCACGCTCAATCACATAAATCCCATCCATATCCTCAAACTCAGGTGTTTTAGATATCTTTGCTCTTGGTATGCTAAGCTTAAATATGTCCTTTCCCCCGCTATCTTTAAAAATAGCCTCAAAACTCATCACATCACCACTTGCAAACTCCCTAAAGCCACTCTCACCACCACTTTCAAGTCTCATTTTTAAAGTTAGCTTTGGTTCATAATCACTCATATGAAACTCACCGATATTTGTAAATTTCTCGTAGTTAATAACATTTCCCATATCAAAGCTAAACTCACTTAGATTAATCTGCACCCCATTTAAACTCATAGCTCCTAAGCGTCTTATTAGTAAAGCCTCACCAGCTTTAATATCAGTTATATTTTGAGACTCAACCACTTCACCATCATATGCAGCTTTAATGTTAAATTTCATCTCTAATTTATCGCCAACTTTGCCGCTTATTAAAAATCCAGCCTTTGCTCCTTTGCCTTTGAATTTCCTATCAGGCAAAATTAGATCCACACTTCCAGTAGTTGGCGAGTGAGTATCTGGTGTGTAGGTGATAGTTTTTTTAGTAGTGTCTTCTTTGCTTTTAAGGTTACACATTAAAAACAAATTATCATAAAAATTAATATCTTTATAAAGGCAAGTTGAGGCTTCTATTTCCATTTGTCCCCAATCAGCGATTGTGACAACATCTTTTGCCCCTCCAAAAAAGCCAAAATTTGGAATTTCCACTTCATCAAAGCTAACCTTTGGTTGGATATTTGAAGTAACCTTTAAAACTTGAGTAGGTTCTTTGTAAGTGCCTGATGTTGTTTCTATACCTACCTTTAAACCAGTTCTACTTAATACTCGTGCCATTATCTCTCCTTGTTTATATTTTGATTAATTAAGCAAATAAATCTTTTGCAAATCTTTTTAGTCAGTATTTGCGACATTGTTTCTACTTTTTTGTAAGACGTAAAATCTCTTTTACATCTTCATGAATTTCATCTTGTTTAGTTGAAATTTTATTCACTACTTCTTTGTTTTTGGAGGTGTTTTGGTTTGCTTCGCTTATGCCTTTGGCTATTTCTTTGTTTAGGGTTGCGTTATCTCTTGTAGCTTTTGTGTTTTCATCAACACTTCTTTTTATCTCACCTAACAAAAACTTCATAAAGTAGCATAACCCCGCAATCAAAAGCAAAAAGATAATCACAAAAAATACAGTCACGCTTAAAGTTCCCCATTTATCAGCCCCAGCTATGAAATTTCCACTTTTATCTATAACATCGCTTTCAATCATCCTAATCTCCTTTTAGTGGGGTAAGCCCTAAACAGTATTTAAGCGCGCTTTCACATCTTAGATAATAAACCATTTTGTTTTTATGAGCTTCAAAACTGCCGTCATTTGCTGGTTTAACTGGCATTTTAGCCTGACATCTAATAGGTGTTAAAACTTCTTTATAAACTGGGTCAGGCTTGATGCCACAACCTGTGAAAATAAACGCTATTAAAAGCACGCCGATACATTTAGTAAACACTGGTGAAAAGTCGCTCGTGAGGGCTGTTTTTGCGACTTTGAGCCAGTGTTTACGAAGCTTTTCTATCTGTGAGCGAGTAGTTAGATTTTGCTTAAATCCGTCACTATTTAAGTGTTGCAAATACCAGCGAAAAGTCAACCCTTGGGGCTGTTTTTTTGACTTTGAGCTGGTATTTGTTAGCCATATATTTGTTAAGCATATAAAGGATTTAGATTTCATCAAAAAGCTCCTTATAAGCTTTTAGCTCTGCTACACAACTTTGATCTTTAATATAAATTTTTTTAACTTTTTCTACGTCTAGAGGCTCTTTTGGAGTGCCTTTTATTTCAAGTTCTTTAATAGCTTTGTTTTGGATTTTTAAGTTTTTATCACATTTAAAGAGTTCAAATTTAGCTTTTTCTAGGTCAAATTTAAGCGTTTTTATCTCACTATTTTTAGCTGAAATTTGAAGTGATAAATATATAAAATAAATTATGCTTAAAACTATGCCTACAAAATTTAAAGCATTTTTATATTTAAGTATGAGGTTTAATACTTTCATATCGCACCTGCGTTATCAATCTCAACTATAAAATCATCAAATTTAACTACTTCTAAAAACTCTTTAAACTTTTTAATTGAGTTAAAAATTCCATTTTTTCCTAGATCCGAGCCTATTATTATGCACCCACTTGTATCAGAGCCGTATCTTCCTTGATGGATTAAAATTCGCCTATCCTTGCTTACAGCCTCATTGAAAAGTAGTGGCAATTTTCTTTTAAATTTAGGACTATAACTCCAAACAGCGTTATACCTTCCTTGTGGAATCCTTTTATCTTGATTTGATACAGTTGTATCAGGTCCCTCTGGTTCAAGTGTATAGCCAGTAAGGAGTTCATCCCCTAGCTCATCAAAGATACTAAAAACACCAATTGTTGCGTCTTTTATCTCTTCAATTCTTTTTATAATCATCTTTTTCATTTAGTTTTCCTTGCTTCTATAAATTTTAAGACCTATTTCAAAGTTATAAATATAAAGACTATCTTTAAAGCCTAAAAATGAAATTTCACTAATTGGATCATCTTTTAAATTAATAGCCTCTTTTATGGCTTTTAGCCTTAGTTCATCAAGTAAGCTTATAACACCTAAATTATCACTCATCATACTTCTTGCAGCAACGTAAATTTTAAAGCTTACCAAATCAACCTGCCAGTCAAGTTTGCTAACTCCATTCAGTAAAAGATAAATCCCAGGTTGTTTGATATCATCACTACTAACATCAACTGCCCCAGGGTAAATCTCTTTTATTTTTTCATATGCCTCTTTTAGTGTTTTCATAAAAACTCGCTTTTTCTCATACCATATAAACTATTACTTACAATCTCACCATTTTCATTAAATTTCTCAGCCATTTTTAAAGCATCTCTAAAAAGTATAAGATCTAGCTCTGTTGGCTCGATCTTTAATAAAAGCTTTAGCCTAAACATCGCAATATCTAATACCAAAGCCTCAGGAAGAGGTAAGTTCTTCGTTAGATCCTTTGCCTCTTTTAGTGCTATTTCCACTATTTTGTCTGTTATTTCTGCTTCGTTTTGTAGGCTTTGTTTGGCTCTTAGTTTTAGTTTCTCGTTCATCGTTATCTCCACTGATTAATTCGTCATCTGTGTTTTGTTCTGTCTGGACACTAGAACTAGTTTTTTCCTTAAACATATCAACGCTATAATGCATCTTTTATCCTTTTTAAAATTTTGCTACGCTAAAGCTTAGATTTTAATTCTTTTTAAGCTCCACTTGATTTATAGGCTAGTTGCCACAATGCATATCCTGCATTCATAAAACTTTTACATCCAAAAAGCGCAGCATCTTTCATAAATTTATGGTCATTACTTGCCTCAAACACGCCATCCTTTGCAACTTGTAAAACAAATGGTTTAACAGGCTTTCCAAGATCCATTAAATACCAACTAGTATCAGTTATTTCAGGTAGCACAAGTAAGCTGTATCTTTTGTAGGTTGGATTTGTTTCCCCACCTGTTAGATATGCTTTTTCTATTGATTGTATTGCTTTTGCTAAGTTTTTAGGACCACAAATTAGATGAGTTGGCATTACACCTAGGCTTTGACCAGTATCACCTTTAATGCTCATCATATAAGCCTCTGCTGCTAATAAGTTATCACTGCTTAATACCCCTGTGCCTAAATTTGCATAAGTGTCAGTTCCAATCATATGTGCGTCACTAAAAAATGGCTTTTCGTCATAGCATTTATTAGTCCCAGCATCTTTTAAAATATCAGCTATTAGTTTTGCACCAAATTTTTTAGCATTAAATGCCATTTGTTGTATAGCTGGTTTATAAAGACCTACTTTATCATACTCTAAGTGGTTATTAGGAACTGTTACAGTTGCTTCAAAAGGCTGGTTTTCTAAGGTATATCCATAGTCTTTAAATTTTTTGATATCTCTATCTCCAACCCACTCTTTCATCATCGGAAAATTTCCAAGCCAAACATATTTTTCACTTAAATTATTGCTATTTACTCTCATAGCTAAAATATCAGCTTCGCTTTTAACATCATTAAATGTTTTTTGAAATATAGCTTTAAAGCCGATTGCTGTTTCTTCGAAATGTGCCATTATTTTGCTCCTTTGTATTCATCAAAACTAAGTCCAAGCATTAAAGCTACCTTTTTTTCATCATCGCTTAAATCAGACTTTGAGTTTGTTTCTAAGTTTTTCTTACCAAAAAACGAACTTATGTTTTTTAAGGTATTTTCCATGCTTTCAAGCCTTGAGTTTATCTCTTTGTTTTCATCGCTTTCATTTTTTATTTTTTTAAAATCTTTAAGGATGTTTTCGATTTTTAAAACTCTTGAGTTTAGCTCTTTTGAGCTATCATCTGCATTATTGCTTTCATCAGCCTTACCATTTTCATCAGTCTTATTGGCATCTTTTTTAAAACCCTCAAGTTCTTTGTTTAAAGATGTGATTGTTTCTTCAAGTTTTTTAACTTTTTCATTAAGAGCATCAAGCTCACTATTTTTTTCTTTTTCCACTTTGTCTCCTTTACTGTTTAATGCGTTATTTAATACATTTGGCTTATTAACAAGTCCCACACTTTCAATCGATAAAACATCCCTGCCACTTAGATCATAAACAGGGCTTAAATATCTGTAAATTTTGTCTTTAACTAACTCCATTCCTCTTTTATTAAGTTCAAGTTTTGCATAAATTCCATCATCTCTTACTTCAAAACTATCCTTATCAAACCAGCCAACCGCACCTGCGAAACTATGGTTTTCATCTAAAACAATATCAACACCATTTTTTTTAATATTTTCTATTATTTTTTTGGCATCGATTTTAAATGTCCTTCCATCAGCTCCCTCAATCTCTCCAATAGGACTAACTTTTATAAGTTCGCCATTTTTGTAGTTAAGGCTTAAGATATTCAAAAATCTCTCCTTTAAAAAAACTGGCACAATTTTAGCTGTAAAATCTCTTTAAATCACTCTATATAGGTGCTATCTAGAGTGAAAGAAAACTTTTTTAAAGGTAAAATGCAGATTTAATAAGTTTGATAAGTTTTTAAAGGGCTTTAAAAGGCGTTTTAAGTGTGATTAATACTTTTGTATAAGTTTAAAAAGATTTTAAATCCTAAACGCCCTCTAAACGCCTTAAAATTCGTTTTTAAAACAAAGGGGTAAAGTTTGAATAATGAAAAATTAAGAAATATGTATATTAAAGGTTTTAGCATTTCTGATATCGCTACAACTTTTGGCACAACAAGACAAACTGTGTATAATAAAAAAGCTGATGATTTAAAAAATGGAATTGATTGGGACGCACTAGCGTTAAACTCAAGTAGGAACAAAGCAAGTTTAAGTGAAAATGAGTTTATTTTAACCCTAATAAATAGCTATGAGTTAGCTTTTAATAAGATAAAAGAACTAAGCCCAAAAGACCAACTAGAAATTTTAAAAGAATATACAAATACCTACTATAAACTAAAAGCCCCTTTAAAAGTAGATGATAAAGCCAAGATTTTAGAAAGTATAAGCAAGGCAATTGAGATCATTGCTGATATTGCCAAAAAAGAAAACAATGAAGTTGTGATGAACTTTTTAGCCTCAAATGCTGATGAAATTTTAGCCAGGACATTAAAACAATGAATGAAGTTGAGAGCTTAAGAGCCAAGCTAAAAAACCTTTATAAAATAACAGATCCTTTGCAAAAAAACCGTATTAAAAAAGCTACTAGCTCTTTTAAAAATATGGTTGAAATATACTTTAATCATCATGTAAAATTTCCTGAAACCTCTAAATTTAGAAACTTTATCTATGATAATCATAAAGAACTAATGAGTAAAAACAGGCATATTATGTTTAAAGCTTATAGAGGTGCAGCTAAAACAACCTTAATAAGCCGTTTTTTTGTGCTTTATGAAATGGCTGTTTTAAATAAAAAAAGAAACACAGTAATTGTCTCATCTACCATAGACCTATCTAAAAAGACACTAGAGTTTATTAAAGACGAACTAGAAAATAACACATTGTTTATAAATGACTTTGGCATTTGTAAAGGTGCTAAATGGACTGATGAAGAGATAGTATTTTATGCAAATAAAAAAGCTTTTAAAATAAGTGTTTATGGCTCAGGTAAAAAGATAAGAGGTGAGAACTGGCGTGGGTTTAGACCAGATTTAATAATTTGCGATGATTTAGAAAACGATGAAAATGTTAAAACCAAAAGTCAAAGAGATAAGCTTTATGACTGGTTTGAAAAAGCTATTATGAAGCTACCTGCAAGAGATAATGAAAGCTATAACTTAATAACAATTGGCACAACACTTCATTATGATTGTTTATTAAACAGGCTTGAAAAAAGAGCTGATTTTAAAAGCTTTACTTTTCCTTTGGTGCTAGAGTTTCCACCTAATTTAGAGGAATTTAACCTTAATGAGTTTATTTTAGATGATAGTTCATTAAATAAAACTAAATTTATGCTTGAGTATAAAGCCAGTAAGGGTGCGTTTTTAAGTGAGTATCAACAACTTCCTTTAAGTAGTGATGAGCTTAGCTTTTCATCATATCAAACATTTGATGAGATGCCACTATGCGATGCTTATTATATAGGAATTGATCCAAGCCTTGGCAAATCAAAAGGGGATTATTTTAGTGTTGCAATTTTGGGCTTTTTAGGAGGTAGGTTTTATGCAAAAGTTAAGATGACAAAGCTTCGTCCTGAGCTTATGGCTGAGCGAATTATAAGTGAAGCTGCTGCTATTTTAAGACTAAATCGCCCTTTAAAAATAGCCATTGAAACTGTAGCTTTTCAAGAGTTTTTTAAGGATTATTTAGAAAAAAGAGCAAGTGAACTTGGGATTTACTTGCCTATAATTTCTCTTAAAAACAGCGTGGCAAAAGAACTTAGAATCGATAGCCTAACACCACCAATTAATAATGGCGTGATTTTAATTGATAAATCTAGCACCACTTTTATAGATGAGCTTGATACTTATCCAAAATCAGCTCACGATGATGGGCTTGATAGCTTAGAGTTTGCATGGAGGATAGCAAGAACTCCAAATTTTGACTATGAAAAGGCAAATAAATTTATCGCCACTCAAAATAAAAAAAAGAGTTTTTTAAGAAAAATATTTGGATAGGAGTTGTTGATGAAAGAGTTTTTAAAACCTAAAAGAGAATTTATAAAAACCGATATGAGCTATTATACTGAATTAACGGCTAGTAGAGTAAGAGCTGCACTTTTAACCAAAAACCAACAAGAGCTATTTCCTCTTTTTAATCTCTTAATTGATAAAGATACAAGTTTAGGCAGTGAGTGTGAAAAAAGGCTTAACTCAACTTTGAATAAATTCTTTACTCACAACCTAGGCGAGGGTGAAGATGAAAACATCGAAGAGATTATAAAAGCTAGTATTGAAGCCAGAATTACAGGTTTTTCACTAATGGAGCTATTTTTAGGAGATGATGGGGCTTTAAAGGTTAAAACTGTTGGAAGGGAGTTTATTGAGTTTAGAGATAATTTGCCAACTTTGAAAATAGGCAAAAACCGCTTTATTGCCAAAGAGCCATTTTTTATAAGCATTACTTCAAACCCTGCTATGCTAAAAACCCTTTGGATAGCTTATGCTAAACAATATGTTTTAAGCCTTTATCTAAAATTTGCTGAGTTTTTAGGCGTTCCACCGCTAATTGGTGGGGCTAATAGTAGCGATGAAAAAACGCTTAAAGATATGAGTGAAGCATTTGAAAGCCTAAGAAGTGGAAGTTATGCGATATTTGGTGTAAATGATACAATCAAAATCCTTGAAGGACGTGGAAGCCAAGAAGACTTTATGGAGTTTATCCGTTACTGTGATGCTGAGATAGCAAAGTGTATAAATGGATCAGTTCTTAGCTCAAACACAGCAACTACTGGAAGTTACGCACAAGGTAAAATCCACGAAAATAACCGCTTTGAGATAATTGATGCTGATATTAAATTTGCCACGCGTGAGGTTAAGAAATTTTACCAAAGATTTGGTAAAAAAGTTGATTTAAATATCCAGTTTGAAAAAGACAAAAACCTACTTCAAAGGGCTCAAACTTTGCAAATTTTAAGCTCGCTTGGTTATGAGATGGATATAGATGATATGGCAAAAGAGTTTGATTTACCACTTCCAAAAGGTAAAACCACAAAAAGTTTAAATTATAAAATGCCATTAAAACCACTTGATAAATTTGATAGTTTTATGTCTAGTTCAAACTTTAAAAAGCCTTTAAAGGATATACAATCACGCATTAAAGAGAGTTTAAACACTTTATTAAAGGAGTGTGAGACTTATGAGGATGCTTTTTATAAATTATATGAAATTTATGATGATGTGGATATTGATATTTTAGAAACTGTTATGCAAAATGCCTTAGAAAATACCGAAATTTTAGGGCTTGGTGATGATTGATTTTTTTAAAAAACCTGATGAGTTGGTAGCTAGATTTAAAGCCAAAAACCCAGAAACTCACTTTGACTACGATGAGATAAAACACGACGCCCATAAAAGAGTTTTTACCATTGCTAAGATGATGAACTTAGATCTTTTAAAAGATATGCAAAACTCACTAACTAAGGCATTTCATAACGGCGTTACATTTGATGAATGGAAAAAAGATATAATCCCACATCTTAAAAAAAGTGGCTGGTGGGGTGAGATAGAAGTAGATGATCCAAAAAGTGGTAAGCCAAAAAAAGTATTTGTTGGAGCGCGCCGTTTAAAGCGTATTTTTGATACAAATTTAAGGACAAGTTACGCTGGAGCTAAAAAGCAAAGCCTTGATGAAAGTAGTTTGGAGTATTACCGCTACACCGCTGTTTTAGATAGTCGCACTCGCCCAACTCACAGAGCAATGCATGGCATAATACTTCCAAAAGATCATCCTTTTTGGAAAAACAACTTCCCACCAAATGGCTGGGGCTGTAGATGTAGTGTTAGGGGATATTCTAAAAAGCAGTTAGAAAGAAAGGGTTTAAAACCATTTAGTGGAACTTTACCAAATGTCAGCCATGATGATTTTGGTTATGATATGAGTGCGCTAGACAGTGCTTTTAAACAAAAAGCTAAAAAAGTCTTAAATTTGATTCAAAACAAAGACTTAGAAACTGCCATAAAAGAATTTGATAAAAAAAGGGATCTTTATATTTGGCAAAAAGGACTTGATAATGCCATATATGAGCTTTTGATTAAAAAGAATTTAAAATCGCCTATTGATAGTTTTCAGCTAGGTGTTTTATCCAATTTTTTAATAAATAAAATAGCTAAAATTTTAAAAATTAATACTAAAACTAAACACATAATGGGTGATAAAAAGGGCATTTTACACATTAGACCAGAGCGAAAAGGTATTTATAATCAAGATTTAAGAATTGATGAAATAAGAAAAATTGTTAAAATTTTAAGCGATGAAAATACTCCTGTAAGCATTGATATAGATAAGAAAAATATAATATTTTGGTTTGATGATGAAAAAGATGCTAAAAAGATAAATAAAATAGTGGTTGATTTAAATTATAATTTAAAGAAATTTGGAGTTACAAATTATATGGTAACAATTGGCAAAGCTTTAAAGGCTGACGAGTTAGGAAAGAGTAGCTATATTAAAATAAGGTAGCGGTAGGACTTGCACCTACAATACCAACCTTATCCACTCGTTGGTGGGGGTTGCCAAATACTACATTATTGGCATCAACTACCTTATTTAATGGCATTATACTAAAAAGGATAAACTATGTCAATTAAAATAACAGGCATTGAAGATATTCAAAAAAGCCTTTTAAGCTTAGAGAAAAAAACCAAGAATTTAAAGCCTACTTTAAGAGCTATTGGTGAGATGGTTCGCTCTAACATCGATGAGAGCTTTGAGAGTGAAAAAAGTCCTTTTGGTGAGAAATGGAAACCTATATCATCAAATACCGCATTTAGCTATGCAGGTGGAAAAACTAAAGCTTTTAAAAAAGGTGCTAAGTCCTTAAAAAGTGGCTTTTTAAAGCGTTATGGAGTTTATGGCGATAAAAGAATTTTGATAGAAAGTTCAAATTTAAAAGATAGCTGGGGTGTTAGAGCTAGTAATAAAAGCGTTGTGGTTGAGAGCTATGCAAAATCACGCGGTTTTCCATATGGCTTAACGCATCAGTTTGGCTCAGCTAAAAAGGGCATTCCTGCAAGACCTTTTTTACCAGTTGATAAAAACGGTAATTTAGAGCGAAATTTAAAAAATGATATTTTAGAAAAAATCGAAGATGATTTATTAAAAGGGGATTAAAATAATTAAACCAAATTTAAGCTAAACCGATAAAAGATTTTTATAGTTTTCTTTTTGAGACCACAAAATAGGCTTAATGCCATATTGATTTGTTGCTTGTGTGATATCATCTGGTACTGTAATATTACTATCATTTAAAATAATTATACTTTCACTATTTTTTGTCCTATCATCCTGTAAGTCTAAAAATGAAAACAAAGAAGACTTTAAATTGTCTTTTTTAGGGTTATTAAGAAGTTTTATAAGTCTTTCTTTGCTTTTTTTTGATTTAGAGATTATAAAATCAAATTTATGATTTAAATGACTCTTACCCTCTAAACTAACAGATGAAATATATCTTGCATCTATACTATCTAAAAATCTTGCTACATCATCAAAGAAAAAGCTTGAAATTTTATTATTTGCTAAAACAAACATATCATTTACACTTATTAATGCTTGTAAAATATTATGTTGTTTAGAAGCAAAATTTGACACACTAGCCTCAACAAAAAGCTCATTATTTTCTCTTTGTATTCCAAAACCATTAAGAATTATTTCAAGTTCTTGTTGTCTTTTTTCTGTATTAAACTGCATACCTTTTAAAGCTAGACTATTTAAAGTATCGCTATCATCGCTAAGTTTTATTTTGTCACCATTTATAAGGGCATATATAACTATATAATCATTACTACTATCCAAAAAAGGTGTAGTTATCTCATAGGTTTTTTTATCTATTTCCTCAATTTCAAAATTAGCGTGAATGTATTGTATGTATTTATTTATAAGAGAGTTTATATCTATCAAAACAAACTCCTTTTTATAAATTCAATTTCTTTGATGTTACAAAACTCACAAAACTCTTTTGCTACATCTTCTAGCTCTCCTTCTCCCCTCAATCCAAATTCACCAATGGGAAAAGCCCATTTATCATTATATCCTTCTATAAAAAAATGTAAGTGTGAACACTCTTTTTTAAAAACAACTCCTGAATACTTTTGCATAAGGTTACTAAGCTCTTTTGGAGATTTTTCTTTTATAAACTCTGGATTTTTATGCTTTGAGTAAATATCAAGCCTTAAAATAATATCGGTTTTATTATGTCTTAGTTGGCTTTTATTTCTTTTGATTTGAAGACCATACTTACTTATGTCAAAAAGAAGCGAAGCATCTATTTGGCTACTAATTAACTCTATTGTTCTATTTTGATTTGATTCATATATGCTTGGAATATCTACTTTAAAAATATCTTTTGGTGTTTTTAACGCATCTATAATTTTTTTAACTTGAAAATATTCCATTGTTTAAACTCGCTTTTTCACATATTATATAGAAATTTTCTTGAAAATTTGCATAAATTTTACATTTGTTTTAAAAGGGATTAACTACCCTTTAAACTCTCTTTAACCACCTTTTCATACTCTATTAGCTCTTCATCTTTTGATTTTATTTTTTCGATTGTGCTAAAAGTTCTACCGCATTTTGGGCATTTTCTAAACCTTTCATTAACTAGCCCTTTAACAGTAGCGATGACATTTGTTTTTTCATTAGCACAATATGGACAAATCATCTTTATCTCCTTTTATCAGGCTAGCAAGTTGTCCCTAAAAAAGCATTCACTATAGTCTTTGCAATACGCTTTATTTGGTAAGTTTTTATTGCTTAAATCAATATCTAGCTTCATTTTTATTTCTTATAAAATTTACACATTTTTTCTAAGCCTGTGATGATACGCCTTGCATCATTTAAACTTATTCTTTTAAGTTGGCTATCAAGTCTTATTAAAACTTTTATCTGTTTTGCTACAAAGACCATTAATTTTTCATCACTAAAATTAAGCCTATTTGCAAGGTGCTTTATGTAGGTATATTGTTTTTGAGTTATTTTTTTAGTTTTGCTCTTAGTCAAATTATTTATAATTTTAGAGTTTTTTACTAAATTTCTACCTAAAATATCAGGCTCACACTCCATAAACTCATCATTTATCAACATATCCAAAGCTTTATTAAGCTCATCTATAGATAAAAGAGCCGAACTACTTACACCAAATCTAACACCTAGCCAACTCTCCCACGCATCAACTCTAACAAGTTCTTTATATCTGCTATTTGTGTGGATTCTAGCTAGTAAATTTTTTCTTAAAATACGCTGTTTCTCAGTCATTTTAGATCCTTTAGATACTCTTTAAAAGCTTTTATCAACAACTCTCTTTTATTAGAGTGTGATGCATTGTTTCCATAAAAAGTAAAGTTTCTAAACATGTTATATAAATTTACCTGCTTAGCGCCTATTTTTTTAGCAAAATACCCTGCCATTTGCCACTCGTTTTTAAAATCATCCATTATTAAGCAGTAAAGATCTCTTGCTTCATTTATTTCATTTTCTACTTTAAAAAATGCCTCATAATCTACATAAAGCCTTCCATTGATAGTTTTAAAGCGGTCAAATTTACCCACTTTTTTATCATAATTTTTTAAGACATATAAAGTTCTCATGCCTATATCATAGGCACTTGCAAACTCATCAGCTTTTAAAAGCATTTCCTATCCTTTTTTCTTTTGCTAGTTTTTCACACATTTTAAAAGCCTGTGTATCTTTGTTAGCTTTGACTAAGTCATCTTTTTTATCTTCTATAGCGTTTTTAACTTCAACTTGTTTATACTCTACAACGCCGATTTTTTCTTGGTGGTTAAACAAATACTCATAAACACGCCTTGTATCAGCACTATCAAGCCTTTCATAAACGCCGTTTTTATTTACTATAAATTTATTTCTTAAATTCCCATCATCATCAACGCATATCACAACGCCTTCAATATATGGGCTTCCCTTATGACCGCTAAAAAGATCTTCGCCCCTATAAGCCTCTTTAACAAACTTAGCAAGTTCTTTAACATTTTTAAAAGCGTTTATGCCTTTTTTAATAGAGTTTAAAATCAATGCTTTTTTGTAGGAATTTATGGCTCTAGTCATAGCAACTTCCACGCTTACAAACTCACCTCTAAAAGAGTCCATATAGATGCTAAAATCAATGAGTTTATTAGTCTCAACTAGTTCTAAGACTTTATGATATTTTATAACCTTAGCTCGTGGTAAATAAGACTTACTATCACCAAATAGCTCTCTTATGAGCTTTCTTCTCTCAAAGTCAATGCTGTCATAAATTTCATCTATACTCATCTTTTAACCTTTTTAAAACTTTATAAAACAACCTGCCCACGAAAAACCATCGTGAGGGCTGTTTGGTTTTGAGTGGGTAAGTTTGCAACTAAAACCTTAATCAAGCCCTAAAACTAGGGCTTTGTTAAAGCTTTACACTCCTGCAATATCTAAAACTATCATCTTTAAAGCCGCGTCTATCCTTTCATCTTCTCTTTCTTTAAATCTTATATAACTTTTTGTTCCTACTATCTCAACAGCTTCATCTATCATCTTCATGGCCTCAACCCACTTTGGATTACTAATTGGATATTGTTTTAAGCTTAATACCATCTTTGCATCAACTTTGCCGTTTTTTACATCAAAAGCACGAGTTATAAGAGTGCGAATTTCAGCATCAGCATTTTCAGTTTTTTCATCTAAATACTCATCTATTTTTTCTTTTGCTAGTATCAATTTACTATCAAAACTGATTTGCTTAGCTATTTGAATTTGCACCTCTTTAGTCCCGTTAAAGCTTCTTAAACATACACTCCCAGTTTTAGAGTTTTCTAGTTTATCCATACCGTAGTTTTGTCTTAGTAAATCAATAAAATCATAACACTTCTCATAAGCAAACTTTTTAAACTCTTTTAGACTTTTTTGAACCTCTTTTGCTTTTAAGATAAGCTCTTCAACAACTTCATCTTCGAGTTGTTTATCAACTGGTATCATATCTTTGTGGATAAAGCTTCCTTCTTTGTTTTGCCAAAAGCCTTTTTCATCTAACTTTGCCATTTTTTTCTCCTTTTAAAAATATACTTTTTCATAAATTTAAAGCTATTAACATAACCGTATTTAAGGCATACGGCTAAATTATCTTTGCTTTTTTTAACTATCTTTACCATAAACTTGCCTAATCAAACAAACTAAACTTAAGCTCACTAATGCCTAATTTATGAGCTAACTCTCGCTCACTAGCCATACCTTTACTATCTTTTGAATATTTACAGTTATGAAAGTAGTAATACCTACACACGCTTAATAGCTCTTTACAGTTTTGCATAACTTTATACCTTTCAAACTCGCTATAAATATCCATAAAAGCTAATACCGGGCTAATTGGCTCATAGCCATTAATCCTAACTTGATGACAAGCTTCTAGGGCTAATTGTTTGGCATAATAGTTTCTATCACGCTCTTTACATTTAATCGATGCATAAGGTGTAGATACAAAAACTAAATTTGTCTTTTTCATTTTTACTCCTTTTCCCCAAGGGTAGCAGCTGTCCAAAAGTTATCATTGTCAAGAATTCGTCGCATTTTATCTTCTGATATATCGAAAGTTTCAGCAACTGCTTTTACAATCCCTGCAAGTTCAGCCACAAGCTGACCAAGGTTTCCGCTTATTTCTAATTCATTTTTTTTGCTATCTGCAAATATCATAATTTACTCCTTTAAATTTGGCTCTTATGTCAGATACATTCAGTATTCTTGACTTATTTTGCACATTTACATACATTTTTTATCTCCACACTCTGCCCAGTCCGAAAACAAAACTTGCTTTCGGCGCATTTTTTGTTGTGCTGCTTTTTAGAGCCGTTTTTATTCTTTTTCCTATTAGCTCGCCATTTTTTGTCACACCTACATCAAACCCGCTAAAAAGCTCTTTAACTAATTTTCTATTCATAAAAACTCCTTGGTAAAACGGCATCTATTTTTGCGATGTCGCCTTTATAAATTTCATTTAAATCATCAAGCGCGTATTTAACTTCTCTTAGGTTTTTGCACCTTTTCCATACCTTATCCGCTGTTTTTTTGTCTATTTTTATGTTTTCTTTTTCAAATAGCATTTCCACTTCATCCTCACCAAAAACTCTCAAAGCTTCGTGCGTGTTTCGTATTCTGGTTGCTACTTGCTCGTGGCTTTTTGCTATCTCTTTTTCCAAATTTTCAGTTCCCACTAAAATTATCGGAGTTTTTGTCATATCTTGCAGATATCTGATCTGTTCCAAACTTACCGTGCTTATAAAATTTGCTTCGTCGATTATTAGAACTCTGTTTCCGCCACTTAACCCATCTTTTATCGCTTCGATTAAGTGCGATATTCCCGTTCTTTTTGGCATTACACCAAGCTTAAAAGCAATACTCTCAAGCAAATCTTTTTTATTCATCCCTGCAAACGCTGTTATTACTATGCTTTGAGGAAGTTTTTTCGATAAAGCGTTTATAGCAGTTGTCTTTCCGGTGCCGCTTTTGCCTACTATCTTCATTAACGCTCGTTGTTTTATCGCCTTTATCACACTTGCTATTATTACAACCGTGTTTCTGAAAGGCACTATGTCGCTGTCTTCGCAAATTTCATCATATTGACTTGAAATTTTAAGCTGCTTTGAACTGAAAAAATCGCTTATCTTTTTTTCAATCTCATTTTTACCCTCATTGCTTAAATCATAATCCCCCCAGCCGTTTAACGCTAAAGAAATGTAAGAAGCATTTACTTTTAGTAAAGTAGCAAGCTTTCTATAACTTCCGCCGTTTTTCTTATACTCGTTAAGAGCATTTTTTGCTTTTTCGCTTAACGCCATTTAAAATCCTTTATCTAAAATTTAAATGTTTAAACACTTTTTAAAAGCCTTTTAAAAGACCTTTAAAAAGCGCTTAATTTTCTTGCAAAGCACTTCATCCGGCAAACTCATCAAGCACCGCGTCAATATCCGGCAAATACAGCGTATCATCAGCGCTTATTTTCTCTTTGTTGGCACTTTCCTTTTTGGCAACTTCGCTTTTTCCTTTCATTTTTTCATCTAAATTTTGCTTAGCTATTTCTTTATAATAGGCGTCTTTTTCATCACGCAAAGATTTTATATAGTTCTTTACAGGAGCGATGTTTTCTTTGTGATACTCTTTTTTAGCTTTTTTGAGTTTTTCAGCGCTTATGTTTTGTCGTTCGTTATCTTCTACAACGCAGACAAACTCGCCTTTTGCATACACATACATCTTAGAAATATCATCAATATCCTCTATCACTTCCACGCTGTCGCCGATTTTTAAATTTTTATAAAGTTCTAAGCTTTGATAAACCATATTGTTTATGTTTATTCCGCCCGCATTTAGCACTCTTTCATAGCTCTTACCAAACACTCTCTCATCAAACCAGCCGCTATCCACATCTTTACTGAATTTAGACTTTCTTTCGCAGTATCTGTCTATCGTTGCCTGCATTTCGGCTTTTGTTAAAAGATTTGCTATATTTGTCTTTACTCCGCTTAATCTCTTGCTTTTTTCAAGCGCTTCATTCTCTTTTTTTATTCTCTCGCCTGCGTTATGACCGATAAATCCCGGCAGATTTTCGAAAAAGTTTTGCATAACACCATGCGCTCTTTCTATTACTCCTTTTTGATAGCCTTTAAACGGAGCTGCTGCTATATAGCTTACGCCAAGTCTTGCTAAAACACCTTGAAAGTGCTTACTTACATAGTCTTTTCCGTTATCGCCCTTGATGTATCCGGGGCGTCCCATTTTTAAAAAAGCCTTTTTTAGAAGCCTTACGTTTGCATATGAGTTTGGCGACTCCGCAAGCTCATATACTAGCTTTCCGCTTGCGGCATCTATCATTCCTATTGCCTCATATCGTTGCGGTTCGCCCATTTCATTCAGACACATAAAGTCATACTTTGTAGCATCTATTTGCCACTCTTCGTTTTCTGCCAAATAGTCTCTTTTTACACTTATATTCATATCGCCAAGCGCGTCAAGCCCGCCCCTTAGAAAGTTTCTCACATCCGCGTCTTTTTTGATTAGTTTATTTGCGTGGCGATAAAATGTGCTTTGAGAGATATCGGCTTGTAAATCAAACGGATCAAAAGAAATTTTATTTTCCAGCGAATATCTGCGGACATACTCCATCCACCAGCTACTTTTATGAGCATTTCCTATGCTTAAAATAGCTTGTTTTATTAGGATAAGATCTGCTTTTATCCTTTTACCACGCCTATCTTTGATCTCTTTTATACCGCCATTTTCAAACTCTTTTAACCATCTATATATGTTTTTATCACTTACGCCAAAAAACTTTTTTGCTTTTTTTACAGAGTATTTTTTCGAATAAGCAATAACTTCTAATTTTTGATTTTCATTTAAGGTTTTTAGGTGGGAGAATTTTGCATTACCTGCTGCCAAGTCTCGTTCCACATTAACGATGTCACCTAAATTTTCACGAGCTTTTGCACCCACGCCACTGCTGAGCGCTTCGTCGCCACCATTACCGTCTAATTGAGTGTCATCTATCCAAATTTGGAGGGTTTTACCTGAGCTACCACCGACACCAGTTACATATTTAAAGTCTAAAATATTAGACTTTAAAGAGCAAAATTTTTTGCCTTTTTTTGATGCTCTATTGATTGATTTAACTAGAGTGCCGTATTTAATATCCAAAATTTCAGCTGCTTCTTTACTGCTTAGCCACATAATTATCTACTCTTATCCCATCTTTTTGAAGTATTTTTTTAGCTCTTTTGCTTACATAGCCCTTGTATAAGCTACTAAGACTAAGTTTGTTTATCTCACAATAAGCTCTTAAATCATACTTTGTCTTTTGCTTAACTGCTCTTGCGAGTGTAGTGTTTTTCATCAAGTTCCCTTTCTTAAATTTCATTGTTAAGTTGGAAATATAAAATTCTTAGCTATAATTTTTATAAAACTTTATAACTAAGGATTCTTATGGATAACGCCAAAGTTGTTTTTGTATGCCCAAAATGTAAAAAAATAACCGAAGTTCTTATAATTTCGGTTAAGCAAGATGAATTTATTTGTGCCAACTGTAAAGAAGTTTATTATGCTAGCAAACTCCCAAGATTAGCACTAAAAATCATAAATGAACTTGGCAAACTTTTCAAAAAGCATGCCAAATACAACTCATACACTCAAATAGAATTTGAAAGAGATTTTATGTTAAAAAATGATACGCAAGATTTTTTCATCCAAGCTCTAAAAGAGTTCAAAGAGCAAGATGAATATAGCAGGCCTTTACCTAGGTTTCAAATTCTTGCATATCAGTTTAAGTGCATAAATACCTCAACCAGAATGCTTTTACACGATGACTCTATACTTTACCCATATAATTACGCCATACCAGCAAGTTATAACTTTTCTTACACTTACAATGAGGTTTTAGATAAGCCATACCTTAAAGCATCTTATAAAAGCCTTCCTTCATGCAGAGATTCCGAATTTCTCGGACTGCATCTGTTTGATTATGCAAATTTAATTTACTATACAAAGCTTTACAACGCATATTTAAGAGCATTTTCTCAAACGCACAAAACTTTTGCCTATCTTTTGAACTAAAGCTCTCTAAGCTTGTAGATAGTATATTATCGCACTCTGTAACTGCTTCTTTTGTATATCCTTTATTGTTAAGAACACACAAAATTCTCTCTATTGATTTTTTTAATCCATGCTTTTCAATTTGGTCAGCAAATGTATCTTGTCTCATATCTTACCTTTCAATCCAACTTAACACTAAAATTTTAAATATCACATTAAGTCCAAAATTTAAAAAATTTCGGTATCATTTCTTAATAAGTTTAGAAATTATAGTCTAAAAAATTAAACTTGTCAAGGTAAAAAATGGATTTAGCTCAAAAGATTAAACTTTTAAGAAGTAAAAAAGAATGGACGCAAGAAGATTTAGCAAATTTTTCTGGTGTTTCATTACAAAGTATAAAAAGATATGAAACCGGTAAGGGCAATAATATTACAACTATAAATTTAAAAAAAATAGCAGATGCATTCAATATAGAGCCTATAAATTTATTGTCTAGCAATATGTCTAGCAATATTGTCCAGCAAACTGATAAATTGTCTAGCAATGTGTCGTCAATAGATAAAAAAAGTGTCGTTACTCCCCCAAACCTTAAAATGTCACAGGACAACTTTTCCGTCCCATATTTTGATGATGTCTATGCAAGCGCGGGAGGCGGCTACATAAACGAAGAAAACCCGCCTAGAATGATTGAATTCTCCAAGTCCTTTTTGCGCGATTATCTGGGAACTGTCGAGTTTTCAAGGCTTAATGTCATCAAAAGCAAAGGCGACAGTATGGAGCCTACAATTCCAAAAAACGCACTTTTATTTATTCGTCTTGGAGATGTCAAGGAAGGTCAAATCTGCGTAGCTAGAATAGAAGACGAGCTCTATGTCAAAAGGCTTCAAAAACGCCCCGTAGTTAAGCTTATTAGCGACAATCCCGACTACGACCCGATTACTCTACAACCGGATGAAAATTTTGAGATAATAGGTTGTGTTATAGGATACATAAAGAAGTTTTAAAAATCGCGTAAAAATTGTTACAAACAATGTAAAATTTTTGTCAAAATTGTCAAAAAAGTGTCAAGCGTAAAAATTCTCATTAAAATGAGAAAAATCATTTTCAAACATCGCTAAAATCATATTTCTAAACAAATCACTCATTTTCTATTTTTTCTCATTTTATACAACATTTTACACAAGTGATGAATTTTTCTCTAAAATAGTTACATTGGTAGAGTTTAAAAGCGCAGTTAAAAATAGCCCGCTCACTCCTCCACCAATTATAATAGTCTTATCTGGCAATTGCTGGATTTATCTCTTCTTTTGTTTCAAAATTATCTGTTTTAGATCTACTTTGTTTCTTAAACTCTTCTATTGCCTGCGCTAAACTATTAAGCATATTACAACCAGTTTCATTGCCAAGTTGGCAAGATTTTTGGTATAGATTTAAAGCAAGCTCGATATTTTGTTCAATTCCTATACCATTTTGAACCAAATATCCTAAATTTGAACAAGCATAGCCCTCATTATTTGCGCAAGCTAAATCATATAGTTTAATCGCAGTTGCTGGATTTTGCTCAACACCGATACCATTTTGATAAAAAATAGCTAAATTGTTACATGCTGTATAGTTTTTTGCCTCACATGAATTTGCATAAAGCTCAGCAGCCAAATTTAAATTTTTCTCAACAACAACACCATTTTGATAAAAGACCGCTAAGTTATTGCAACCTGTTGGATCACCATTGTTGCAAGATTTTATAAAAGCATTTATTGATTTTACCAAGTCTTTTTCATCGCCTTGATAAATAATGCCCGCACGATTACAAGCAAAAGTATTGTTTTGATCACATGATTTTTCATAATATTTTAAAGCTTTTTTTAGATTTTTATCAACTGATTCATAAAGATAACCGTTATTGTTACAAGCTAAGGCAAGACCTTTATCACAGCCTTTTTGATAATACTCTTTTGCTTTATCAATATCTGGTTTATTTGCCGCACCAATTTGATAAATATATCCTAAGTGATTGCAAGCAAGTGGGTTGTTAAGATTGCATGATTTATCAAAAAACACAATTGAGGAGTTTAAATCATAAGTTTTATCTTCCAAAAAGTGAACTCCTAAATCATAGCAACTTTTTTCTTTATTAAAAACACAATTGATCTTTTTGGTTAAAACATCTTTTGAATCCACAGAAGCAAATACTGCATAACCAAAAATGGCTAAAACCACAACAAACAAAACAATTATTATTTTTTTCAACTTAATGCCTTTAAAAATTATTATAACTTCTCATTTTATATAAAATAAGCTTAAAATTGGATATAATTTTTAAATTATTTTATTATAAAAGGTGAAATTTGTGAATATTATAGATAAAGTTTTAAGAATAACTTTGGGGTTTTTGATTTTACTAATTTTTGGACTTATAAATCCAACTTGGTGGTGTTTTTTAGGCTTGATACCACTAGTAAGCGGCGTTAGTGAATTTTGTCCTATTTATTTTTTACTTGGAAAATATAAAAAAGACGCAAAAAAGAAAAAAGTAGCTTAACTATTTTAGCTAAATTTTAAAGCCAAATAACAAGCCCCAAAACAAAGCACTAAGCTTAAACTTATATTTAAAAGACATAATCCATATTTGGCATTTTGGAGTAAGTTTATGTTTTCTACGCTAAAAGTTGAAAAAGTAGTAAGAGCTCCTAAAAATCCAGCTACTAAAAAGCTTTTTAGCTCTAAATTTAATCCCATTTTTGTAAAATATCCTATTAAAAATCCACCAAGCACATTTACTATTAATGTTGCATAAGGAAAATTTAAAGGCATAAATTTAAAACAAAAAGCACTAATTAAAAATCTTAAAATAGCACCTAAAAATCCACCACATCCTACTAAAAGTAAAAGTTTAAAGCTCATTTTTACATCTCATCGTAAGTTTTTTGCATAATTTCATGCAAATTCCTATACCAGTTTTCATCTTGTGGCTTGCTTAAGTCAATCATTTCAAGGCAATTTACTTTTATTTTTCCGCTTCTTATCTTAACTTCTTTTACATCAAAGTTATAAAGAGTATCTTTTAAGACAATGGGCTGAATCTTAAGGTTTAGTTTTTGACTTAAAACCTTTGCACCATCTTGAAATTTAAGTATTTTTTCGCCACGCCCTCTTGTTCCTTCTGGAAAAATAGCAATAACTCTATCACTATTTAAGCGATCTTTTACATCTTTTATAAGAGAAACAATTGAGCGGCTATTTTTTCTATCTACCTCTATCATTTTTGGAGTTTTTAAAATTTTACCAAAAAAAGGCAACTCTCCGATTTCTTTTTTTGCCACCCAAGCTAGGTTTTTAGGATAAATTTCTTCTAAAATAATAATATCAAGCATACTTTTATGATTTAGTAAAATCATATCCGCTCTTTCATCAAATTTGCCAATTTTTTCTATTTTATAACCAATTACAAATCTTTGAATTTTTGCCCAAATTTTACGAATTTTATAGTTTTTTTTAGGAACTATATAAAATAAAATAACAACAACCGCTATACTTAAAAAGCACCAAATAGCATAAATTACACCATTTATTTTTGCCATTTTACTCCTTTATATTAAGAGCTTTTTTAACATCATTTTCGCTTATAAATTTGTTATTAAACTTCACCACAATTTCAGAATTTTTTCTATAAGCTTCTATAAATCCAACTCTATTTTCAAGACTACTTAAATCAAAATTTTCACTATTTTGTAGATAAATATTTTTAAAATTTGCTGGATTTGTAAGACTTATTAAAAGTAAAAACCAAATTATACAAATTATTGCAATTATAGCAGCTAAATAGTGAATGCCAAGATTTTCTAGCATGACACCACCGCCAATTCCGCCTACAAATGTTCCAAAGTATCCAGCTGCATTAAATACACCTAAAACTGCCCCTTTTTGGTCTGATTTTGCAAATTTTGATGCTGCACTTTGCATAATTGGCTCATGCATATTAAAGCCGATAAAAAATAAAATAACCCCTATTATAAAAAGTATTTTAGAATTAGCCACAACAAAACAAATATAAGAGAATATAAAAAATGAAATCCCTAAAAGTAAAATCACTTTTGAAAGCCCTCTTTTTTCACCCATAAATCCAGCCATTCCCATAGCAATAAAGCCAAAAACCATGGATATACTATAAACTATCCAAAGATTTTTTTCCATAAATCCAAGTTTTGTAACAAGCACAATTGGAATTACAAAAAAAGTCATTGTTAAAAGCATTTTTTGTAAAAAATTTGTTAAATTCATCAAAGCTAAATCTTTTTGAACCAATATTTCAATTATAGAAACCTTTTTTTGAAGTGAAGAAATTTTTATCTCTTCTGGCACAGTTGTATAGAGTAAAATAATACAAATAAGTGTTAAAGCCGTACTTATGTGAAATAAAACTCCTAGCCCATATCTTGCACTTAAATAAGGTCCTAAAACCATCGAAAGTCCAAAAGCAGCTCCAATCATCATGCCCATTATCGCCATTGCTTTGCCTCTTTTTTCTTCATTTGTAAAATCACTTATCATAGCAATAGCCACAGATCCAACTGCCCCACTTCCTTGTAAAAATCTACCAAAAATCATCCAATAAATATCATTTGTAAAACCACAAATAAGCGAACCTATAATAAAAATAACAAGTCCTAAACTCATAACATTTTTACGACCAAATTTATCAGACATAGCACCAAATGGAATTTGAAAAATCATCTGCATAAGTGCATAAATTCCTATCGCAACTCCAGCAAGCATTGTGTTTGAATTGTTTAAATTTGAAGCATAAAGTCCAAAAACTGGAAGTATTATAAAAAGTCCAAAAAACCTACTTCCAACAACAAATGATAGTGATAAAACAGTTTTTAACATATAGTTTCCTTAAATTAAAAATGTTTATTTTATCATAACTCTTAAAATGAATTAAAAATTTAGATAAAATTAGAACTTATTTTTTAAAAAAGGAATAATTTTATGAAAATAATCCTAGCAACGCACAATATGGACAAAGTAAAGGAGATAAAAGATTTTTTAAAAACTTATGAAATTTATGCTTTAAATGAAATTTTAACACCTTTTGAGATAGAAGAAACTGGAAAAACTTTTAAAGAAAACGCACTTATTAAGTCAAAGGCTATTTTTAATGCATTAGATAAAAAGCAAATTAATGATTTTATTACTTTAAGTGATGATAGTGGAATTTCCTTGCCTATTTTAGGTGGAAAACCAGGAATTTACTCAGCTAGATATTCAGGCATTAACGCAACAGACCAAAGCAATAGAACAAAACTAATAAATGAATTAAATGCTTTAAATTTAAGCAAAACTCCAGCATTTTACACAGCCTGTATCGCCATATCTTCAAAATTTGGAGATTATACAACTCATGGATTTATGCATGGATTTGCCATAAATGAAGAAAGAGGAAATAACGGTTTTGGGTATGATTTTATGTTTATTCCAAATGGATTTAATAAAACTGTTGGTGAAATTGACAAAGAAACAAAACTTAAAATTTCACATAGAAGCAAAGGTTTGGAGCTTATGAAACATATCTTAAAAGTGCTTGAAAAAAGATACTAAATTTAATTTATTTTTATTAAATTTAAGAAAATAAGGCTAAAATAGTCTAAATTATTTTTGTGATAAAACTATTAAGGATTAGATAGAATTTATGGATTTTGAGTTTATAAAAGAGTTTTCGCCGATGTTTGTTAAAGCGGCTATTTTAACAATAAAACTTGCATTTTTAGGTATATCAATAAGTATAATAATTGGACTTTTCATAGCATGGATAAAAGCCCATAAATTTAAACTTTTAAGTAGAGTTTGCGATATCTACATAGAAATTTCAAGAAATACTCCACTTTTGATACAACTTTTTTTCTTATATTTTGCTCTTCCAAAGCTTGGATTAAAACTTGATGGATTTGAGTGCGCGGTTATAGGTCTTTCTTTTTTAGGTGGAAGCTATATGGCTGAGAGTTTTAGACTTGGTTTTGAAGCAGTTGAAAAAGCCCAAGTTGAAGCAGGTCTAAGCCTAGGTTTATCTAAAAATCAAGTTATTTTTTATGTCATCTTGCCACAAGCTTTTAGGATAAGCCTAGCTTCAATTTCTGCAAATATAATATTTTTAATAAAAGAAACTTCGGTTGTTAGCGTTGTAGCGCTGGCTGATTTAGTATATGCTGCAAAAGATATTATGGGGATTTATTATATGACAAATGAGGCTTTATTTATGCTAGTTATTTCGTATTTAATCATCATTTTACCTATTTCACTGCTTTTAACACTTTTAGAAAAAAGGTTAAGCTATGTTTGATGTCATACTAAATGAAACAAATTTTTTACGTCTTATGGCTGGACTTTGGATCACAGTTAAAATTTCACTTATTTCTATCATAATATCACTAATTGGCGGACTTATTTTGGGTGTTTTAATGAGTTCAAAAAACAAAATTATTTATATAATACTAAAAATTTGTCTTGAAATAGTCCGCATCATGCCACAACTTGTTTGGCTTTTTATAGTTTATTTTGGGTTAAGTTCGATTTTTTCCTTTTCTGCCATAACAGCTTCAATCGTAGTTTTTAGCATTTGGGGTGTTTTTGAAATGATGGATTTAGTAAGAGGTGCAGTTTTAAGCATACCAAAGCACACTTTTGAAAGCGCAGCAAGCCTAGGACTTAAAAAATTTCAAATTTATATTTATGTCATAATCCCACTAGCACTTAGACGCCTTATCCCAGGAGCTATAAACCTACTTAGCAGGATGATAAAAAGCACTTCAATAGTTGTTTTAATAGGCGTTGTAGAAGTTTTAAAAGTCTCTCAACAAATAATAGAGCTAAATTTACTTACAAATAACTATGCCCCTTTAATCGTATATGGATTTGTATTTTTCCTATATTTTGCGATATGTTATCCAGTATCAAAGCTATCAAAAATTCTAGAAAATAGGTGGAATTAATGTTTCAAGAAAAGATTGTTGAAAGCTCAATTAAAAACTTAGATGAAAATAAGCTTTTAAAAGCCTATGATGAGTTTAAGAAATTTCAAGATAAAAAAGATGCAATAAAAACTTTTAAAGAAGAAGTCTATCAAGATGGTTTTTTAAAAGATGTTTTTGAAAACGCTCTTGGCTATACTCTTGATACTACAAATCCTGTCAATTTTAACCTAAAAAGAGAGATGAAAAATGAAACCGATGCCAAAAAAGCAGATGGTGTAATCATCGTAAATAGCGAAGTTATCGGCGTTATAGAGTTAAAAGATACAAACACAAAAGATTTAAACAAAGTTGAAAATCAAGCTTTTAACTATCACAACTCACACGCAAATTCTCGTTTTATCATCATTTCAAATTTTGCCAAACTGAGATTTTATATAGATAAAAAAGTTGAATTTATAGAATTTGATCTATTTAGTTTAAATTTTAACGAGTTTAAAAAGCTTTATTTACTTCTTAGTTTTGAAAGTATCAAAAACCAAATTCCACTTATTTTAAAAGAAAAATCACTAAATTTTGAAAACGAAATTTCAAAAAAGCTTTATAAAGACTACTCAAATTTTAGACTAAATTTATTTGAAAATTTGATTATTAATAACCTACAAATCAACAAACACGAACTTCTATCTCACACTTCAAAGCTTTGCGATAGGATTATTTTTATTTTATTTGCAGAAGATAAAGCACTTTTAAAACCAAACACGATAAAAACCATCGAAGAAGACTTTAAAAACCAAAAATATACAAATTTCAGCCTTTATGAAATGTATAAATTTTACTTTAATGCTATAAATAAAGGCGATGAAAAACTTGGCATTAAGGCCTATAACGGCGGACTTTTTGCAAGCGATGAAGCACTTGATAGTTTATTAATTGATGATGATGCATTAAACGCATCAAAACTAAGCCAATATGACTTTGCAAGTGAAATAAGTGTAAATATTTTAGGTCATATTTTTGAGCAAAGCCTAAATGACTTAGAAGAGATCACTGCAAGCATTCACGGAGATAGTTTTGATAAAACCAAATCCCAAAGAAAAAAAGATGGCATTTTTTACACTCCTGAGTTTATTACTAAATTTATCGTTTCTAAAACATTAGGTGAGATTTGCAAACCCAAAAGAGAAATTTTAGAAAACCTACCACTTCCTAAAAATCAAAAAAAACTAACTAAAAAAGAGTTAGAAAACCTAAAAATTATTTATGATTATAAAGATTTTTTACTAAATTTAAAGATTTTAGATCCAGCTTGTGGAAGTGGAGCATTTTTAAACGAAGCGATGAATTTTTTAATAAATGAGCATAAATTTTGCGATGATTTAAGGCGTGAGTTTGACGGAGATGCACTTGGGCTGTTTGATGCAGAAACTGCTATTTTAGAAAACAACCTTTATGGCGTTGATATAAACCAAACAGCCACTGAAATAGCAAAACTTTCTTTATGGCTTCGCTCAGCCCAAGTTGGTAGAAAGCTTACAAATTTAAGTAACAACATAAAAACCGCAAACTCGCTTTTAGATTTTCCATTTAAAGATATTAAATTCGACGCAGTTATTGGAAATCCACCTTATGTTAGGCAAGAACGCATAAAAGACCAAAAACCTTTTTTGGAAAAAATTTATGAAATTTATAATGGCACTGCTGATTTATATGTTTATTTTTATGAACTTGGTATAAAAAATTTAAAAGAAAATGGATATTTAGGATTTATCTGTTCTAATAAATTCTTTCGTGCAAAATATGGTGAAAATTTGCGTGAGTTTTTACTAAAAAATACAAGCTTTAAAAATATAGTTGATTTTAACGAAATTAAAATTTTTGAAGATGCCACTGTTGATAGTGCTATAACTGTTTTTAAAAAAGAAATTAATCAAAATAATGAGTTTAAATTTAGCACAAATTTAGATGAAAAGCCAAACTCTATCTTACAAAGTTCACTTGATAAAACAACTTTTTCTTTTTTAAACAATACTGAAATTTCCATAAAGTCAAAACTTGAAAAAAAAGGAACTCCTCTAAAAAGTTGGGATATACAAATTTATAGAGGAGTTTTAACTGGATTAAATGAAGCTTTTATAATCGATACAAAAACCCGCGATGAGCTACTAAACAGCTGCCAAAATTTAGATGAAAAAGAAAAAACATCAAATTTAATAAAACCAATTTTAAGAGGACGAGATATAAAAAGATATAGTTATGAATGGGCGAATTTGTGGCTGATTTGCACATTTCCAGCTTTAAATTTAGATATAGAAAACTATCCTTCATTAAAAAAATTTTTAATGAATTTTATGCCAAGACTTAAACAAAATGGCGAAAAAGGTTGTAGAAAAAAAACATCTAATAAATGGTTTGAAGCACAAGACAATATTGCATATTATAAAGAATTTGAAAAAGATAAAATTTTTTATAATGAAATTGGAAATGGTATAAATTTTTATTATACAAAAGATGACTTTTATTGTAACAATAAATTATATTTTATAACATTAAAAAAGCAAAACGAACAAATTTTAAAATATTTTTTAGTTCTTTTAAACTCATCTCTTTTTCAAAACCATTTTAAAAATATTTTTAACTTTGGTGGTGGAAAAGGTGTTGATAGTTTTAAAAATATTAAAATCCCACAAATTCCAGATGACAAAATGAGTGAATTTGAAAATTTAGCAAATGAACTTTTAAATTTAAATGAAAATTTAAAAACTACAAAAAATGCTTTTTTAACTGAGTTAAAACTAGACAAACTACCAAAAACTCTTGAAAATTTTGAACTTTTAGAATTTGATGAGTTTATAGATGAATTTACAAAAGCCTTAAAGCTTAAATTTAAAGATAAACTTGATGAGCGAAATTTTAAAAACCAGTGGGGGAGAATTTTTATGCATGATAAAAATGAGGTTTTAAATTTACAAAGCAAAATTTTAAAACTTGATAAAAATGCTGATGATTTAGTTTATAAACTTTTTGGTTTAAGTGATGATGAGATTAAATTTATAGAAAATGAAATGAGATAAAAATGGAAATTTTAAAACTTGATAATATAGATAAATACTACGGCGATAACCACGCATTAAAAGGCATTAGTTTTGGTGTAAATAAGGGCGAAGTTGTTGTTATCTTAGGACCTTCTGGATGTGGCAAAAGCACAACTTTAAGATGTATTAATGGACTTGAAGCCATACAAGGTGGCACGATGGAAATTCTAGGCACCAAAATAGATAAAAACTTTAAATCATGGCGAGAAATTCGTCAAAAAGTCGGTATGGTTTTTCAAAGTTATGAACTTTTTAACCATCTAAATGTTATGCAAAATATCATTTTAGGACCATTAAAAGTTCAAAAAAGAACAAAAGATGATGCCATGGATGAAGCAAGGTTTTGGCTTGAAAAAGTAGGACTTAAAGATAAGGAAAATGCTTATCCAAGAGAGCTTTCAGGCGGGCAAAAACAAAGAATTGCAATCGTTAGAAGCCTTTGTATGAACCCTGAAATTATGCTTTTTGATGAGGTTACAGCTGCACTTGACCCTGAGATTGTTAGAGAAGTTTTAGATGTTATGCTAAATTTGGCAAAAGAGGGAAGAACTATGCTTATCGTAACACACGAAATGGCTTTTGCAAGAGCGGTGGCAGATAAAATTATCTTTATGGATAAAGGTGAAATTGTTGAAATTTCAACACCAGAAGAGTTTTTTGTAAATCCAAAAACCGATCGTGCAAAGAAATTTTTAAATATGTTTGAATTTAAAAAATAAATGGCAAAAAAAATGGTAGAAAATTTAAAAATCAACGCTTATTCTTATGTTTTATTTTTTGCCGCAGCTGAAATTTTAAGGTTTTTTAGATATCTTGGCTTATTTGAGTTTTTAGATAACTCTTACACAATACTTACAATGCAAATCTCTGGTTTTGTTTTTATGTATAAAACTCTAAAATCATTCAGCTTTTTAAAAAACAATCTTATAAGAAATTTGAAAATTCTTATTTTTCTATACATCGCCTTTTCCATTATTGCAGCGATGGTTTTTATATCAGAACAACCAAACATTTGGCTTTGTGTTATTGTTATAATCTTGCCTTTTTGGGTTTTTTTGTTTTTTATAAAATTTATGATGAAATTTCAAAAATAAGCTCTGTTTTAGACTTTAAATACTTCTCCATTTTTTACGCCATAATATCATTAACTGCCATCTTTATGGATAAAAACTACATTTTATTTATAACTTTAAAGGCAATTTTATTTTTATATCTTATTTTTGCGTGGAGTAAATTTTTTAAAACAAAACTACAAATTTAAAAGGTTGTCTTTTGGAAATTTATTAGAATTTTCACTATTTATTAGAAAATTCTCATCTATTTTAAAAATAAAAGCCTCGCTTTTATACTCTTTAAATGAAATTATTTTGTCTTTTATTTTTTGAGGTGGGAGTTTTATGGTATAGTTAAGATTTCCAGTTAAAAAAGCCTCATTTTGAATAGAAAATATATTTAAATTTTGCTTATGGCTTACCTCATCGTCAAGTATAGTTTTATTAATCAATTTTCCATTTTTGTTAAAATAAATTACAAATAGTGTATTTCTATCGCCATTTTTTGCCATAGTAGCAGTTATAAAACCATCTTTAAATTTAGCTAAATGGCTTGAAAATATGAAATCTTCAAATAACTCATTTTGTAATTTTGTATTTTTTAATAAATAAAGCTTATCGTTATTTGACGCCAAAATAAATAAATCACTATCTATTTTCATCGCATCTTCAAAGCTATAATTAATATTTTGCTCGCTTCTAACATTACCATCAAAGTTCATTTGAAGTAAATTTTTATAATTAAGCACTATTAAAAAACTATTTTTTGTAAGCTTTTTTAAATGCGAAATTTCATTTTTTATTATGCGATTTTGTCTTGGAGAGTCTGAATTTGCATAGTAAGTATAAACCGTCTCAAAATTATCCTTTTTTGTAACTTTCTTATTCCAAATTATTTTTCCATTTTGCGATATTTTATAAAGCCTATTTTTCTTATCAGTTGCTATCAAAAAATCATCATAACAGATAGCTTTGTCAAAATTTTCAAATTTTTTAATCTTTTTATAAGTTTTTCTATCTATTAAAAACGCCTCGTTATCTCCGCCTAAAATTAAATAATCACTCATCAAGCACCCATAAGAACGCCCATGACTTCTAAAATTAAACTGATGAATTTCTAATCCATTTTTATCTAACAAAGTAGCATAACCTTTATTTTCTTTTTCACCAACAAACAAATAATTATTATTTATATTAGAAATTTGATATATGTAGCTAAATCCATTTTTTGAAAACTCCCTATTCCAGACGGCAGTTTTATTTTCAAATTTTTGCTTATAGATAAATTCGTTATTATTTTCATCAACAAAAGTTGTATTTTTACTAAAATCTTGCTTATTTTGAAAATTTGCTATTTTTTTTACTAAAAAAGGTGTAACAATTAAAATTAAAATTATAAAAAATATAAATTTATTTTTGAATTTTTTCATATCGTGCCTATAAAAGCATCAAAACCAACATCTATTTTAAAAATAATTTCATCATTTAAGATAACTCCATCAACAACTCTTGCCTCTGGCATAAAATAACTTTTTATAACCACAAAATCACTATTTAACAAATCAAGTCCTGGCACCAAAACATCATCTTTTCCATCTTTGTTTCTATTAGCCAAAATCAGACCTCTGCTTAAATGAAAATTATAAACTCTAGCATTTGTAACATATTCATCCAAAAATAAAGGCTTTAAAGGATTGCTTAAATCATATTTATTAATTCCATCAAGACTATTTTCAAACAAAGTGTTTTTATCCTGTGAAATTTTTAAAGATATTGGTGTATTTATTTTATCTTTAGCAACTGAAATTTCTTTTATTTTGTCTGGATTTTTAATATCTAAAATATGAAGCCCACAAAAATCACTCATATAAGCAGTATTTTTATCAAAAACTAAAATATCGCCTTTTTCAATAAAATTACAACTTTGGCAAGTTTTAAACTCTCCTATTTTTTTCATAGTTTTTAAATTTAAACTAAAAAGTCCATCTTTATGCTTTAAAAATGCAATATCATCAAGCAAAGTTATTTTTGAGATGAATTTTTCACTAAATTTTCCAACAATTTCATAAGTTTTTGCATTAAATTTTAAAACCCCTAAATTTGGGCTTACAAGATACAAAAATTTACCATCTTTGCTTTCTTTCATGTCTGTATCTTCAACGCTATATTTTGCCTTTGGATAATAATAAATTTTTTCTATTTTTAAATTACTTAGTTTAGAGATGTCAACAACAGCAAAACCGTCTCTATCATGCCCCAAAGCAAAAAGCTTTGTTTTATCGTGTGAAATAATCATTTTACGCACTTCAAAAGGAATTTTTACACTTGATTTAAAATCTTTTCTGTAAATTTGCTCATCACTTCCGTCAAAAACTATCTCTTTTTTTTGAACTTTTACTAATTTTTCTTCATTTTTATCATATTTTAAAATCATAAAAATTAATGGAACTATTATAATGATTAAAAAGATTAAAAAAATACTTCTCTTTTTTAAGCCATTATTTGGATTTTGCATTTTTAATTTCCTATTTTAAATTTTTCTTTTAGCTCATTTTCTTTTTCTTGTTTTTGGATTTTTTCTTCAAAATCTTTTGTTAATTCTTCAAATGTTTTAATCTCATCTCTAAGTTTGTTTAGATTTTGTTCTTTTGCTAAATTCATAGTATTTATAGCTTCTTTTATATTTTCAAAAGAGGCTTTTAAAACTTCTAAACCAAGCGTTGAAGACCCAGATATTTGGCTGATTTCTAGGCTTTGGTCTTTCATTTTGTTTGAGTTTTGTAAAATGATCTCATTTGCAAATTTTTTAGTTTCATTTACAGCATTTATAACATTTTTTTGATTTTCTAAACAAACCGCCATAGAAACACCAATCTCAATAGCTCTTTTTGTTACAACTTTGACATTAGTTATATTTTCTATTAACTCTTCGTTTGTATTTATTAAAAGATTGGTTGAAAAAATTCCTTGCCTTGTAACGGCTAAAATTTCATAAATACTTCTTAGTTTTTTATTTAAATTTAAAATTATACTTTTTTCGTAAAACTCTTTCTTATCGCTTTGTAAATTTGACAAATTTTTCTCTAAATACTGCATTAAGGTTTTAAAAACTATGCTTTTTCTTTGAAGCGAAATAGCAATTTCGCTATATTGTTTTTTATCATTTATTAATGCTAGATTATCCTCTTTTAAAAGCTTTTGAGAATTTTCTAAATTTGAAATAATACTGCTAATGCTTTCTTTAACGCTTTTAAATTTGCTTAAATATCTATTAATTGGCTTTGTTATAAAAGGTAAAAATGATAAGAATTTATTTTCTTTAAAATTATAATTATTTGGATTGATTTTCTCAAACTCATCATTTAGCCTTAAAATTTCCTTACTTATTGAGTTTGTTTTATTGTTTTCTATTTTTTCAAGGCTAAGAAGGCTGTTTGAGAGCAAAACAGATGAGCTTTCAAGCTTATCTATCTCATCGCTTGTTATGATATTTAAAATATCTCTTATCTCATCTTCGCTTTTATTTGTTAATTTTTTTAATAGCTCAACTGTTTTATCTAAAATTTCATCTTCTAATTTTTCATCTATTTTATCTTCAAATACCAAATTTTCATAATCAATTTTTTGATTTTTTAATGAAATTACTAAGTCATTCATTTTTTCTCCCTGTTTTTTAAAAGCTCTATTGTATTTTTTAACTCATACTCCAGCAAAACAACCTCTTTATCGTTAAAACTTTTACTTCCAAGTTCTACGATATAATCATCTAAAATATTCAAAAGAGAGCTATTTTGTTCTTGTAAATTTTTGATTTTTAAATTTAAAATCTCAATTTTTTCTAAATTTGAAGTCGATGATAAGGCTTTTTGAACCATTTTTTCTTGCTTTAAATTATTCACATAAACGCTTAAAGTTTTATTAACAAGCTTTAAAACCTTAAAAGTTAGCAAACTTTCTTTATGAAAATATCTATTTATAAATTCTTTTATAGACTCTATTTTTTCAAATATATTTTTATTTTCTTTTAGTGAGTATTCATTTATAATTGCATCTTTAAAAAACTCAAATTTCTCTTTTTCATAGCCTAAGGTGTAATTTTGTCTTTTTTTGTAAAAACTAAAATAAAAAGCTAAAATCCAAAAAATAAGAAAAGTAATTAAAATAAAAAATAGATCTTTTAAAAAATCATCAGATATATCAAACATAATAAAGCCTAAAAAATAGCTATAAAAAAGCAAAAAAAGTAGCAAAAATGTATAAAAGAAAATTTGGTTTTTTCTTAAAAAATATAAAATTATATTAAACATATCACTCCTAATAAATCATAAATGAAATTATAGCAAATTTTTATCTTTTTTTTAATAATACTTTTACTTTTAAAATATTATAATAGTCGTAATTTTTTAAAAAGGATATGAAATGAAGCATATTTTTAAGCTTTTTTTACTAATATCTTTTGTTCTAAATTTCGCTTTAGCAAAAGATGTTTTAGTTGTTGGGATTGAAAACGAATCAAGCCGTTTAAATCCTTTATACGATGAGGATCACGATCCAGCTTTAAGCCTACTTTTTTCAGGTCTTACAAAACACGATGAAAATACAAAAGTAACTCCTGATCTTGCAAAAAGTTGGGAAGTAAGCAAAGATGGGCTAACTTATACATTTGATTTAAGAGATGATGCTTACTGGCATGATGGAGTTAAATTTACCGCCGAAGATGTTAAATTTACAATAGAAAGTGCAAAAGATAAAAAATTAAATGCACCTGCTATTTCAAACTATGAAATGGTAAAAGATGTTGAGATTTTGGGTGATTATAAGATAAAAGTTACACTTGATACACCTTTTCCACCATTTTTAGATGCGCTAAGCTTTGGTATACTTCCTAAACACTTACTAGAAGGCAAAGATATAGCAACTTATCAATTTAACGATAATCCTATCGGAACAGGACCTTATAAATTTGTAAATTGGAAAAAAGGCGAAAGCATAGAATTTGTAGCAAATGATAAATTCTATAAAGGCACTCCAAAAATTAAAAAAGTATTTTTAAAAGTAGTTCCTGATGCAAATGTTAGATTAATGCAACTTAAAAGTGGTGAGCTTGATGCGGGACTAATTGATTTTAGTGGCGTCCAAATGGCTAAAAATAGCAAAAATTTAAATATCTTAAAGTTTAAAAGTGCCGATTATAGAGCTTTGATGTTTAATTACAATAATGAAATTTTAAAAGATAGAGATGTTAGAGTTGCGCTAAATTATTTTATAGATAAAAATGATATGGTAAAAACATTACTTCACACTCACGGAAGCGTAGCAAACAACCCTATTGAAAATTTTATAAAAAGCGATAAAGTTTATGAGTTTAACCCTAAAAAAGGTGATGAAATTTTAACAAAAGCTGGTTGGAAAAAGAACAAAAAAGGTATCTATGAAAAAGATGGCAAAACTTTAAGTTTTGAAATTTATAGCTTTAACTCAGATCCTTTAAGAGTTGCTATGTCAAAAGTTATAAGCTCTGAACTAAACAAATACGGCGTTGATGCAAAAGCTTTTGCAAAGCCAAAAACTGCATTTAAAATAAGCAAAGTTGATAGCTTTTTAATTGGTTGGGGGAGTCCTTTTGATCCTGATTTTCACACATATAGAATTTTTGGAGGCTTTGCAGACAGCGATATAAATGAAAACGGCTGGAACTATAGCCACTACAAAGATGCAAAAGTAGATGAAGCTCTTAAAAAAGCAAGAAGTACTGGGGATTTAGAAGAAAGAAAAGCTTATTATAAAGAGTTTTTAGATGCACTTTATGAAAATCCTCCTTATATTTTTATCGCATATCTAGACTACAATCTAGCATATAATAAAAATTTAACTGGCATAAAAACACAAATTTTAGGTCACCATGGTGCAGGATTTTTATGGAATTTAGAAGAGTGGAACTTTAAAAATTGATAAGTTTAATCTTAAAAAAAGCAGCCTATAGCATTGGGTTGCTTTTTATTTTATCATTTTTAGTTTTTTCACTGCTTTATTTTTTGCCAGGTGATGTAACAAGTGCGATGTTTTCACGTCCTGAAGCTATGTCACAAGCTATGAAAGCTCAAATTTTAGCAAATTTAGGACTAGATAAAAGTCTTATTACACAGTATGTTTCTTGGCTTAAAAATGCTTTAAATTTAAACTTTGGAAAAAGTTTTGTAAGTGGTGAAGATATCTATGAGATGTTTAAAATAAGGCTTGTAAATAGCATTATTTTATTAATTTTTGCGTCATTTTTTATATTTGTATTTTCGATTATTTTAGGACTAATAAGTGCTGTTTTTAAAAATAAATTTGTTGATACTTTTATAAATTTAACAACTTTTTCTTTAATGTGTATGCCAAATTTTTGGTTAGGTCTAATATTTATCTATGTTTTTAGTATAGCTTTGGGTCTTCTTCCAAGCTCAGGAGCTAATTATCTTGGTGTTAGTGGAATTAGCCTAAAACACGTTATTTTACCTATTTTTGCAATTGTTTTACCACATCTTGCTACAAGTGTTAAATTTATAAGAGATATTATAATTTCAAATCTAAACACAGATTTTATCCAAACTCTTTATGCAAGAGGGATTAAAAATATTCAAATTTACCGTCTTGCACTGTTTAGCTCAATGAGTGATATTGTGCGCTATTTTGGGACTATGATTGGTGGCGTTTTTGCAGGAAGTTATGTCATAGAAAGTGTGTTTTCATATCCTGGCATTGGAGAATTAGCACTTAAATCAATAATAGCAAAAGACTATCCTGTAGTACTCGCAGCTATTTTACTAAGTGCTATTTTTGTAATTTTGGCAAATTTAGCGGCTGAAATTATAGCAATTTTAATTGATAAGAGAAACTATGCGAAATAAAATCATACTGTTTATTACTATAATTTTAGTAATTTTAGCTGTTTTTTCAAGCTTTATAGCACCTTTTAATCCAAATTTAAGTGATTTTTCTAACACAAATTTAGCGCCTAATTCAACTCATTTTTTTGGAAGTGATTTTTTAGGGCGAGATATTTTCTCAAGAACACTTTATGGGCTTAAAAACTCACTTATAATAGGAACAATTGCCGGATTTATCGCAACAATAATTGCATTTTTATACGCTTCACTTAGTCTTATAAAGCCTTTGCAAAATAGTTTACAAAGCGGAATTGATGCGTTTTTAAGCATACCAAATATTTTATTTATTCTAACTTTTGCCTCAATTACTGGCGGTGGGATTATAAGTATAATTTTAGTAATTTCACTTTTTTCATGGATGAGTTCAGCAAAAGTTTTTATAGGTCGCATAAACTTACTTTATCAATCACCATTTATAATCCAATCAATGAGTTTTGGAGCTAGTAAATTTAAGGTTTTATTTTATGAAGTATTGCCAAATTTAAAGGGACTTTTTTTATCACTTTTTGCTATAAACTCAGCTCATGCGATTTCACACGAAGCCACACTTAGTTTTTTTGGAATGGCTGGGGATTTAAATATGATAAGTTTGGGACTAATGATAAATGAAAGCACAAATGCTCTTTTTATGGGAGCTTGGTGGGTTGCATTTTTTCCTGGATTTATGCTATTTTTACTAATTTTTTGCATAGTTTCCATAACGCCAGATGACAAAGGCATAAAAATATGATTGAAATTTCAAATTTAAATCTTTTTTATAAAAAAGTGCAAATTTTAAAAAATATTGATTTTACAATGCAAAAAAATGGCTGCGTTTGTATAATGGGCGAAAGTGGAGCTGGAAAGTCAATGTTTGCAAAAAGTTTTATAAAACTCTTTGATGATGAATTTAAGCTAAGTGCAGATAAATTTAGTGTTTTTCAAAATGATATTTTATCTTTAGATGGTGAAAAACTAAGGGAGTTTAGAAGTAAAATTTGTGCTCTTGTGTTTCAAAATGCAAAGGCAAGTTTTCATCCACTTTTAAATGTTGGAGATAATTTTAATTTATATCTTAAAGACCGCATAAATGAGCCTAAAAAAGAGGCTTTTGAAGTTCTTGAAAAGCTTTTATTTGATGATTTAAATTTGCTTTGGCATAAATTTCCGTATGAATTAAGTGGAGGCGAGGCAAGTAGAGTGCAAATTGCCATAGCACTTTGTCTAAAGCCAAAAGTTTTGATTTGTGATGAAATAACAGCAAGCCTTGATGCGCAAAATCAAAAAAGCATAATAAAAATCGTAAACTCCCTTAAAAATGAGCTTCAAATTTTATTTATAACTCATCAAAAAAATGTAGCAAATGCAGTAGCAGATGAGTTTTATACGATGCAAAATGGAGTTTTAAAAAATGCTTGAAGTTAAGAATGTTGATAAATTTTATGATTTTAAAGAGCATATAAACAAAAAAACAGAAAAAATTCAAGTCTTATATAATATAAATTTTAACCTTGAAAATGGAGACAATCTAGCAATTTTAGGCGTTAGTGGAAGTGGAAAGAGCACATTAGCAAATTTGCTAAGCGCAGTAGAAAAGCCAACAAATGGCGAAATTTTACTAAATAAAGAAAACAAGAATCTAAATAAAAAAATTTCACTTATCATGCAAACTCAAAAACTTTGCTTAAATCCAACACTAAGGATAAAAACAAGTATAAATTTACTAAAAAAATACTTGCATTTAAAATTTACGGGTAGCGATGTAAAAAATTTGTTTGAAACTTTAAATTTAAATCAAGAAATATTACAAAAATTTCCTCACGAAATTAGCGGTGGTGAGGCAAGTAGAATAGGCATTTTAAAAGCCCTTTTAATTAAGCCTGATATTTTAATTTGCGATGAGATAACCGCTGGACTTGATGAAGAAAACAAAAACTCAGTCTTAAATGTTTTAAAAAAATTAAAACAAAGCATTATTTTTATAACTCACGATTTAGAAGCTGCAAAAGAAATTTCAAAAAATGTTCTTATTTTAGAAAAAGGAAAAACACTGTTTTTTGGTAAATTTAGCGAACTTCAAAATAGTGAAATTTTAGATAAATTTAGCCAAGATTAAAAAATTTTAAAGCTGCAATAAGCCAAAAAAAGATAAAATAAAATTAGATTTTAACACTAGGAGAATAGATGAAAAATTTAATTTTTACAGCTCTTATTGGAGTTGTTTTTTTGTGCGGATGCGCAAGTGAGAGCCAAAGAGCAATAAACGTTCCAAAAGTTGCCATCGCAAATACAAATTATAGTGGCCAAAAAGTTTCTGTTTCTATAGGCAGATTTTCAAATCAAAGCTCTTATAATAATGGAGTTTTTAGTGATGGCGAAGATAGACTTGGTAACCAAGCTCAAACTATCCTAATAACTAGCTTGCAACAAACTGGTAGATTTGCGGTTTTGGATAGAACAAATTTAAGAGCGATGAAAGAAGAGAGTGCAATTAGCAAAAAAGCTCAAAACTTAAAAGGCGCAAGATATGTAATAACAGGCGATGTTGTTGAGTTTGGTAGAAAAACTCATGGCGATCATCAGCTATTTGGGATTTTGGGTAGAGGAAAAACACAAGTTGCCTACTCAAAAGTAAATTTAAATGTCGTTGATGTAAGCACTTCAGAAGTTGTTTTTTCAGCTCAAGGCGCAGGAGAGTTTGAGCTATCAAATAGAGAAGTTATCGGCTTTGGCGGAACTGCTGGATATGACTCAACACTAAATGGAAAAGTTTTAAGTCTGTCAATTAATGAAGCTGTAAATAACCTTGCAAGTGCGATAGATAGCGGCGAATGGAAAATAAAATAATGAAGTATTTTTTAGTAGGTTTATTAGCCCTGCTTTTTGTAGGTTGTGGCGCTAAAAAACAAAGCAATATCTACTGCTGGGATGGAACTTACGCAAAATCAGTTTATGAGTATATAAACCAAGATGGCGATATAAACGAGCAAATTGCAAATTTGGAAAATCTAATCCAAAAGTCTTACAAACGAAACAGACCAGTTGCACCAGGAATTTATGCTCATCTTGGGCTTTTATACTCAAATTTGGGAAATCACGGTAAGTTTATTAGCTACCTTGATAAAGAAGCACAGCTTTATCCTGAGTCAAAAACTTACATTGAGTTTTTGAAAAAATCAAACAAAGGTAAAAAAGATGAAAAATAGCATTTTTATAACTTTGATATTATCTTTTATTTTTGTAGGTTGTGCTAAAAAGCCTGAAATTTATGACTACTCGGCATTCTTAGAGTCAAAACCAAAATCAATTTTAGTTGTAATGCCAACAAATGAATCAGTCGATATAAAAGCTTCTCCTGCTATGCTTGCAAATGCAACTATGCCTTTGGCTGAAGCTGGATATTATGTATTTCCTGTAGCTTTAGTAAATGATACTTTTAAATTTAACGGAGTATATGAGGCAAATGATATCAAAAACATTCCTTTAAACAAGCTTCAAGAGATCTTTGGTGCTGATAGCGTGCTTTATATAAATGTTACAAAATATGGCACAAGCTATGCTATTTTAAATAGCCAAACCATAGTTGAAGCAGATGTAAAATTGGTTGATTTAAAAACTGGAAAAACTCTTTGGGATAAAAGAACATTAGTAAGTAATAATTCAGCTAATGCAAATCAAGGACTTATTGGAATGCTTATAACTGCTGCAATTGATCAAATAGCAAATACAATAGCCGACAGTGGATATGATATGTCAGTACTTGCTTCAAATTCAGTTTTTGCAACTGATTGTAGTGATTGCATACTAAAAGGACCTCGCTCACCAAGTTATGGGCAAGATAAACAGCTAACTCAAAATTAAAATTGTAGTGGTGAATTTCTAAAAATTTACCACTATTTTTATTAAAAATTAAAAATTTTATTTATAATTTATAAAATATTTAATCTATAATCAAATACTATCATAAATTTTTTAAAGGAGATAATATGAAATTTTTTAAACTATTTTTAGGTATATTTTTTGCATTAAATTTAGTAAATGCAGCTTCGCTTGATGAGATAAAAGAGCGTGGAAGTATTAAAATAGGTGTTTTTGGCGATAAACCTCCATTTGGTTATATTGATGAAAATGGCAAAAATCAAGGTTTTGATGTAGCTTTAGCAAAAGAGATATCAAAAGCACTTTTTGGTGATGAAAATAAAGTAGAATATACAGTTGTTGAAGCTGCAAGCAGAGTTGATTTTTTAAGAGCTAATAAAGTTGATGTAATTTTAGCAAATTTTACCCAAACAAAAGATAGAGCAAGAGTTGTTGATTTTGCAAAGCCATATATGAAAGTAAGTATCGGTATTGCTAGTAAAAATGGCGTTATAAAAAGTGTTGATGATTTAAAAGGAAAAACTTTACTTTTAAATAAAGGAACAACTGCGGATATTTATTTTACAAAAAACTATAAAGATTTAAAAACTATGAAATTTGATCAAAACACTGAAACTTTTGCAGCCTTGCTTGATGGTCGTGGAGAAGCTTTAGCTCATGATAATACACTTTTATTTGCATGGGTTAAAAACAATCCTGAGTTTAAAGTAGGCATCGAAAGCATTGGCGAGCACGATGTTATAGCTCCAGCTGTAAAAAAAGGAAATAAAGAGTTATTAGAGTGGATAAATGAACTAATTACAAAACTAAATAGTGAGAAATTCTTTCATAAAGCTTACGATGAAACTATAAAGCCTATTTATGGTGATAATATAAATCCAGCCTCTGTTTTGATTGAAGATTAAAAAAACTTAACCCCCTTAAAAAAGGGGTTAAAACAAAATTTTAAGCAAACATCGGTAAAAACAAAAATAATTTAATAGTTATTGCATTTACAATATCTACAAAAAATCCTCCCATTATAGGAACTACAATAAATGCAATTCTTGATGGCCCAAAGTTATAGGTTACTGCTTGAAGATTTGCTACTGCTGTTGGTGTTGCACCCATACCAAAACCACAATGTCCAGCAACTAAACAAGCAGCATCATAATCTCTTCCACAAATTCCAAATGTTACATATCTAACATAAATTGCTATAACAACAGTTTGAATGGCAAGTAAAACAATTAAAGGAATAGCAAGTTTTGTAAGCTCAACTAAATTTAAAGTCATTATTGCCATTGCTAGGAATAAGCCTAAACTAACATTTCCTATAACGCCTATTTCTCTATCAAAAACTTGATGAATATTTGCATAACTTAGCGTATTTCTTATAATAATTCCAGAAAATAAGCACCAAACAAAAGTAGGTAAAGTTATAAGAGAGCCTTTTGTAAGAGCAGAAATTGTAGTTCCTATAAACATAGCAAGAGCAAAAAGCCCAAGACTTTGGACAAATGATCCAGCGGTTATAAGTCTTTCTACTTGTGGTTCTGCAAAGACTTCATCACTAGTATCATGCTCAACCTCAACTTCATTTGATTTAAGATTATACTTTCTTATAATGTTTTGTGCTATTGGTCCGCCCAAAAGACCACCTGCGATAAGTCCATAAGTAGCACTTGCCATAGCAACTTCTTTTGCAGCTATAAAATTATATGGAGCATTGCTAAATACATCTCCCCAAGCAGCACCAGTTCCATGCCCTCCACTTAGAGTAATCGATCCAGCAAGAAGTCCTAGTAAAGGATTTTCTCCCATCACTGTCATAACACTTACACCAATGATATTTTGCACGAATAAAAACAGACAAACTGAAATTCCAAATAAAACTAAAAGTTTCCCACCTTTTTTAAGGCTTGCAATATCAGCACCAAGACCAACAGAGGTAAAAAACATAAGCATAAGCGGGTCTTTAATGCTTTCTTGAAAGCCAATTTTAACATTAAATAAAATTTGAGTTAAAAACAAAACAACAGCTATGATAAGACCGCCAGTTACTGGAATAGGAATACTATATTTATCTAAAAATTGAACTCTTCTAGTAATTATAGCTCCTAGATAAAGCACTGCACAAACAGATATCAAAGTAGCATAAAAGTCTAAATTTACGCGGTAAAAAATATCGCTACCAGCTATTTTTTTAATAATCTCTAAAAAAGCAAAATTTGCTTTAAAAACACCATCTGAAATTTGAGTAAATTCCATACAAATCCTTTTTGTTAAGATTTGTAAAATTTAGCATATTTTTCTTTATTTGAAGCTTTATTTTTTATATAAAGTTGAAAATTTATTATAACTTGTATAAATTCCGTATAAAATTAGTAAATATGTTTAATTGGATTTTAAATTATAAAGTATTTTAAATGTGCTAAAATGCCATACTTTCTATCAAAAAATACAAATTTATTACAATAAATAACTTATTGCAATACGGAAAATTTAAACATTTAGTACTTATTGACAATATTGATATTTTTATTTTTAAAAATGTATTTGCATTAATTTTACATAAGCTTTGCAAGTAAATTTTTAGCGTGTTGTGAAAATTTATACCCTTTAATATGCTCTTTTCCAAACTCGACAAAAAGCCCGTGATACGCACAATATAACTCATTTAAACTTTTAAAATCATACTTTTTACTAAGCATATCAAAATCCACTCCACAAAGCCATTCTTGAGCTTCAAGATAGCTTTCAAACTCATAGTTTAAAAAATTAAGTATTTTTATCGTATAGTTATCAACAACCATCTCATCACGCTCACAAGCATAGCATAAAATCGCGCTACAACTCTCAGCCCCAATGCCTTTTTGAGAAATCAACCACTCTCTATCAACACTATCTTTAAAATTTTCAAAGTCACCAAATTCTAAATTAATAGCACTTAATAAATTTTTAAGTCTTTTGGTTTTTACATTATTAAAGCCACTTGGTTTTATCAAATTTGCCAAAGTTTCATCATCTAAGCTTAAAATTCCTTCTATACTCAAAACGCCCTTATTTTTTAAGTTTGAAAGTGAGCTTTCAACATTTTGCCACTTTGTATTTTGTGTTAAAACTGCTCCAACTACTACTTCAAAAGTGCCATAATTAGGCCACCAAAAGTTATTTTTCAAATTTATTTCATTATATAAAAGTTCAAATAATTCATTACTGCTCATCTAGTTTCACTTTTTATCATCTTTAAACTTATCTTTAAAAGCTAAATAAAACTGTTTTGCAACTCTTCCACTTCTACTTGCTCTAAGCATTGCAAATTGCTTAGCTTTTAAATGAAGTTCACTAGCATCACCTTTAAAGTCCTTAAAATAACTATCAACCATATCTAAATACTCATTAAATCCACCCTCGTAAAAGCTTATTTGAAGTCCAAATCTTTGAGCTAGCGAAAGCCTTTCATTAATAACTTCTTTTTCGTGAATTTCATTACTCATATTTTCATTTACTAAGTGTCTTCTATTTGAAGTGGCATAAATCAAAACATTTTTTGGCGAAAGTTCAATACTTCCTTCTAATACAGGTTTTAAAAACTTATAACTAAAATCACCATCTTCAAAACTCAAATCATCAATGTATATTATAAACTTATACTCATTAATTTCTCTAATTTCATCTAAAATATCTATCAAACTTTCTAAATCATGCTTTGAAATTTCAATTACTCTTAAGTTTTGATTAAAAAACATAGTAAAAACAGCCTTGCAAAGACTACTTTTTCCACAACCCATATCTCCCCATAAAAGCGCGTGATTCGCACCTTTATCGTCTAAAAAATTTTTAGTATTTTTTATAATTTCATCTTTTTGTCTATCAAGTCCAACAAGTAAATCAATATCTATAAAATCTATATCACTAACTTTTTTTAAAGCGTTTTTGCTCTTTCTAAAAATAGCAGCTTTGGTTGTTTCCCACTCTATATTTTTTGAAATTTGAAAATTTTTATTGTCTAAATTTGTAGTTTTTAAATTTAAGCTATCAAAATTTTTCAAAACCTGTACCTTTTAAAATTTCAATTAAAATTTGAGTTAAATCATCTTTTGTTATCTCATTTTTGGCTATTTTTGTGGTAGCATTTTCCATTTTTGCATAAAAATTATGTATTAAAAAATCATTATTTGCGATATCGCTTTTATTAATAAGCATAAAGGCCATTCCAGTATAAATTGCAACTGCTTTATTGCCATTATAAAATGGATGGAATTTTATAATAGAATAAATTAAATGAGCCAATTTATCATAAAATGTTAAATAATACTCATTGTTTGTTATATGCTCAAGTGAAGCTTCAAGATAGTTTGCCTGAGTTTTGTTATAGCCTTTTAAACCATCGATTTCATCCATTATATCATCATGCAAACTTATAACCTGTTTTATGTCTAAATAATTCATTAATCTAGCCTTTTAAAAATTTCTAAATTTTTGGGATTTTGTAAAGTTTTTCTCATAAAAGCTCTTAATTCTTCAAATCTATTTTCACTAAATTTATGCTCATCAAACCATTCTAAATAAAGCTTTTTAACTTTTTCAACTATTTCTAAGTCAAAAGAACTTAGTGAGTTTAAAAAATCCTCATCATTTAAGGCGTAATTCATACGCATTTTATCTCCTTAAAATTATTTAATTTTATCAAGTTTTCGCAAATATATTAAAATTGCCTCTAAGATGTCATCATCATCTTTACTATTTGATTTTATAACAACTTTTGAATCATCAAGTTTTGTTAAAGTTATATTCATCTCATAGTTTGAAATTTGTTTAAAACCGTTTTTTATAGCTAAAATTTTTATTATCATAAGCCAAAAAAACTGTTTAGAAAACTCATCTATTTTACCAAATCTATCCTCAACTTCAGCTTTTATATCATAAATTTCACTCTCATCTTGAGCTTTGCTTAATCTTTTATATAAATCAAGTCTTAATCTATCTTCTTTTATAAACTCTGAGTTTAAAAAAGCATTTATGCTAAGCTTTATATCAACATTTGTAAGTGTGTTTGATTTTTTATTTAAAAGTGCATTTATCTCATCTTCAAGCATTCTTAAATATAAACTATATCCAATAGCTTCAATATGCCCACTTTGAGCCTCTCCGACTAAATTTCCCCCACCTCTGATTTCTAAATCATGATAAGCTAAAACCGAACCACTTCCTAAAAATGAATCACTTTCAAGCGCAACAAGGCGCTTTAATGAGTCTTTGCTTAAGGCATTTTTATCTTCTATTAAAAAGTAACAATACCCTTGTATACTGCTTCTTCCAACACGTCCCCTAAGCTGATGAAGATCTGCTATGCCAAATTTATTTGCATTATTTACTATCATTGTATTTGCATTTGGCATATGAATACCACTTTCTACGATACTTGTACAAAGCATTAAATCATACTCTTTATTTATAAATTTTTCTATTTCATTTTCTGTTGTTTTTTGCTCAATTTTTGAGTGCAAAACTAAAATTTTTAAATTTGGCAAGATTTCTAAAAGCTCATTTTTTACCTTATTAATTGAAGCGATATGATTATGCACATAAAAAATTTGCCCACCTCTTCTAAGCTCTCTTAAAATCGCCTCTTTTATAATTTTTTCATCAAATTCTTTAACAATAGTTCTAACATCTAATCTATCATCTGGTGGAGTTAGTAAGGTGCTATAACTTTTAATGGAGCTTAATGCCATATTTAAACTTCTTGGAATTGGAGTTGCACTCATGCTTAAAAGGTGGGAATTATTAGAAAGTTCTTTTAATTTTTCTTTTTGTTTTACTCCAAATTTATGCTCTTCATCTATAATTATAAGTCCTAAATTTGAAGCTTTTAAATTTAAAAGTGCGTGTGTTCCTATACAAATCAAAGGCTTTCCATCGCTTAAAGCCTTTTTCAAAGCATTTTTACTAGCAGTACTTGTAAATCTATCACACCTATAAACATCTATATTAAATACACTAAATCTTTCTTTTATGGTTTGATAGTGCTGCGATGAAAGAAGCGTAGTTGGCACAAAAAATAGGACTTGAAAGCCGTTTTTAATAGTTAAAAATGAAGCATTCATTGCAACTTCAGTTTTTCCAAAACCAACATCTCCGCTTATTAGCCTATCCATAACTTTGCCACTTTGAAAATCTTTTATAATATTATCTACTGCATTTTGTTGATCTTTTGTATAAACAAAACCGGCTTTACTTGTAAATTCTGAATACTCTTGTAAAATTAAAGGGTTATTTAAAGAGATGACTTTTCCTTTTATAAGTTCTCTTTTTGCAGCTAAAGCTATGATTTTAGAAGCTATTTCAAAAAGTTTAACTCTAACACGTTCTTTAATTTTTGCAAAACTTCCTTTTCCAAGCTTATCTAAAATAGCAGCACCAGAATCTGCAATATAGCGATCAATTAAATTTAAATTTTCAACAGGAAGCAAAAGCTTATCATCATTTTGATATAAAATAGAAACAAACTCTTTTGTAGCTCCCATAACAGTGATTTTTTCAAGTCCTGCAAATTTGCCTATTCCATGGTTTTCATGAACGACAAAATCGCCAATTTTAAGCTCATCAATTACAATACTTGCTTTTCTTGTTCTTTTTTTAGATACTTTTTTATTTAAAGAAATTATTATCTCATCTTTACTTATCAAATTTAGAATTAAATCACTTTTTATAAGCTCTACATTATTACTATTTTTAAGGTCAAAACTCTCAAATATAGCCTGGCTTGAAGCTAGTATTTTAATATGTTTTTCTTTATGAAATTCCAAAAGTTCATTTGAAAAAGTAATATCTAGGTCTTTATAAACTTTAGCTTTTGGTAAAACTTCTAAATTTTTAGGTATATTTAAACTCCCAAATTCTCTTTCTTTAAAGTCTTTTATACTAATAAAACTGAAATTTTCTAAATAATTTATAAAGCCATCAATCGCCCAAAATCCCAAAGAGTTCATATCATCAATCAAAGCATTATTTTGCAAAGATTTAATCTTTTGACTCATCTTATCAAACTCATCTTTATTTAAATTCGCAACAAATGGCGAAATTTCTAAGCTTTCAAGTTCAAATTTATCACTTATTTGAGTAATTAGATCAAACTTTCTAATACTTTCGACTTCATCAATATCAAGTAAAATTCTAAAAGGTTCATCACTATTTATAGGAAAAATATCTATAATTTCACCTCTAAAACTAATCTCTCCTTGCATTTGTACGATATCTACAACCTCATATCCAAGTCTTGAAATTTCATCTTTAAATTCATTTTGTTCTATTTTGTCACCAAAATTTATAAAAATTGATTTTAAATGAGATTTTGCAGGAAGGGGATTTAAAATTGTTTTAATAGGCGTTATTATAACTTTTTTATTTGCTTTGCTTTTATAAAAGCTATTAAGCTCTTTGCTTATGCCAATAAGCTCTCCATAAAAAGATCTTAAATCATCACCTTTTACAGCCCTAAAATCAGGCAAAATAAAGCTTTCATATCCTGCAAATTTAGTAGCCTGAGAACATTTGAATGCTTCTTTGTCATCTTCACATATCAAAATATCTTTGTGATTGTTTAAAAAATACTCATAAACTTCACTTTGCATTTAAAACTCCGAAATAGCTCTTAAAATCCCTTGCCAAGGAACTTTTCTCTCATCATAAAAAATATTATTAAATTTAATAAAACTAAGCGGATCAAGAGAGTGATCTAAAAATCTAACTTCATAGTGAAGATGTGGACCACTGCTAAGTCCTGTATTTCCACTATATCCTATAAGCTCACCTTTTCTTACCCACTGACCTACTTTGACAACATCTTTGTCAAGCATATGTGCGTACCTTGTTTCAAAACCATAATTATGAGTTATAATAACCAAGTATCCATATCCAGTATTTGATAGTGCAGCATATTTAACAAAGCCATCAGCAGTGGCATAAATTGGTGTTTTAAGATCGGCTCTTAAATCTATGCCATGATGAAATCTTGAAATTTTGCTTATAGGATGAACTCTTTGCCCATAGCTTGAAGTTATGCCTTTATTTGTGACTGGAAAGCTATTTGGGACTGATTTTATAAATTTGCTTTCCAAATTTTCAGCAACCAAAATATTTTTTGGTTTTTGTTCTTCTAGAGATATTTTGCTTAAAGCAAGTGCAAGCTCTAAGTTATTTGGTTCTTCAGTTTGTTCGCTATTTTTTTGAGAACTTAATTCATTTTCTAAAATTTCATTTTGTGATTTTAAATTTGCTAATTCATCTTTTACACTATTTTTTGAAAAAATTAAAAATATAGTCGTTAAAATTAAAACTAAAAAAATAGCAAAATTTAGAATAAGTATTAGCTTTAAATTTCTAAAAAAATTTGATGAGAACTCGTATTTCTTATTACCATTTTTATCAGTTATACTTATGTAAGTGTTCACAAAATTCCTCTACAAGCATAAATGATCCAAACAATAAATAATTTTCATCTTTTTTTAGACTGCGAAAATTAAAGCATTTTATACCTAAATCATCACAGGTTTTTTTAATATATGGTGTGGCAAGTTCCCTATAACTACTTTTATAATCATAAATTTGCACTTCCTTAATAATTGGCTTTAGGGTTTTTAGTACACTTTTATAATCCTTATCTAAAAATGCATTATAAATAAGAGTAAATTTTTGATCTTTTAACTCTTTTAGCAAATTCTGCGCTGCAAGTTCATTGTGACCAACATCAACTAACAAATTTTTATCAACTCTTTCGAGTCTGCCTTTTAAATTGAGTTTTTTTAGATTTTTCAAATCAAGATTTAAATTTAAAGCTTTTGCACCAGCTAATGCGAGACTTAAATTTGAAATTTGAAAATTTGCAAGAGCGTACTTTTTTATATAGTTTTTAATTTCAGTTTTTTCAAGTTTACTTAAATTTTGACTTGCAAAACTTAAATTTGAACCTTTTTGCAAAGCTATATCTTTGGCAATTTTAACTGATATTTCATTCATATCATCATTTAAAATAGCTGTTTTTGCCATACTTATTAGCTTTGTATGGCTTATCTTTTCTATACTATTACCTAAAATTTCCATATGATCAAGTCCAATAGGTGTGAAAAGAGATAAGCTCTTATCAAAACAATTTGTAGCATCAAATTCAGCGCCCATGCCTGCTTCAAACACCCAATAATCACAATCTTCAAATAAAATTGCAGCCAATAATGTGGCATATTCAAAATAAGAAAGTGAGTTTTTAAACTCATCACTTAATAAATTTTGTAGTTTATTATGAGCTATATTAAGCTCGTCATCACTTACAATATCACCATTTTTATAAAATCTTTCATTAAATTTAAAAATATGTGGACTTGTATAATGTCCTACTTTTAAGCCAAGGCTCTCTAGTAAAAGTGTTAAAAATCTACCAGTTGAACCTTTGCCATTTGTTCCAACTATATGAACAATTGGCTTTAAAGTAATTTTGCCTCTTATATTATTAAAAGCTCTTGGCATTCTTTCATAATCTATTTTTTTATAAAAAATTGGTTTATTTTTAAGATATGTTTCTAAACTCATTTACTCTTTTTTAAACCTACTTTTGAATATTTTCATGATTTTCATTTTTCAAGCCCTCTATTGATAAAGCTGCTATAAACTCATCAAAAGCTTGCAAAGAAGCATTTTGTATAGCACTGTATCTCTCTTGATCGCTTATAACTGAGCTTGTGTCCCTTACACTTTTTAAAAGCTTTGTAACTCTAAAATCATGATCACCAGTTCCTTTTAAATTTATAATTCTTCCATCTTTTAACTTAGTTTTAAAATTAAGGCTTAAATTTGCTCTATAGCTTGTAACATAACCATATTGATCATAAGTTAGGGCTGAAAAATTAAGAGAGCTTATAGAAACTTCTATATAGCTTTGAGCTACATTTCTTGAAGCCAATTTTTTATGCAATCTATAAACAACACCTTCTCTAACAGCATCTTTTATAGCAACTGTATTTTGCGGATCTGTCTTACTCATAATAGCATCTACAAAAATACTATCCCCTAAAATATCAAAAGTTATTTTAGAAACTGGCCTGTAACCACATCCAACCATAAAAAATAAAGCTAAAAAAAGTGCTATTTTTTTCATTTTATCACCAAATTTACTAACTTTTCTTTTACATAAATTTCTTTTATTATAGTCTTATCAAGAAGCCATTTTTCAACTTTTTCTTTAGCTAAATTTAAAATTTCATCTTGATTTAAATTTTTATCGACCTCTATTTCAGCTCTTCTTTTTCCATTTATTGTAACTGCCAAATTTAATGTATCTTTTACAAAAACTTCATCTAAAATTTCTATTTTAGAAAAATTCTTCCTATTAAATAGCTCATCACTTAACTCATTTGCAATATGAGGTACAATAGGCTCAAGTAAATTTAAAATTATCCAAAACCCTTCAGTTAAAACATCTTGATTGTTTTGCGAATTTAAAGCATTTAGTGCTTCCATCGAGGCTGCTATTAGAGTATTAAAAGCAAAACTTTTTGTATAGACTTCATTTGCCTTACTTAGTGCCTCATAAACTTTCAATCTTGCATATTTTTCCTCTTTATTTAAAGAAGCGTGATTGATTTTTGGAATATCATTGGTTTTATAAGCATTTGTGCTTCTATCATAAAGTCTATTTAAAAACTTATAAGCTCCCTCAACAGCGCTATCATTCCACTCAAGTTCTTTTGCAGGCGGCGCAGCAAATAAAATGAACATTCTTGCAGTATCGGCACCATATTTTTTGATTATTTCATCAGGATCAACTGTGTTTCCTTTGCTTTTACTCATTTTAGCACCATCTTTTAAAACCATACCTTGTGTTAAAAGATTAGAAAATGGCTCACTATCTCTTAAATAACCTAAATCTCTTAAAGCTTTTTGAAAAAATCTTGCATATAAAAGGTGTAAAATCGCGTGCTCAATTCCTCCTATATACTCATCCACATTCATCCAATAATTAACACTTTTTTCATCAAAAGCTGAACTCTGCCAAGTTTTTTCATCGCTTGCAAATCTAGCAAAATACCAACTACTTTCAAAAAAAGTATCTAAAGTATCACTTTCTCTAACTGCTTCTTTATGGCATTTTGGACAACTACATCTTTTCCAAGTAGGATGTTTATCAAGTGGATTTCCCTCACCTGTTATTTTTATATCTTCTGGCAAGGTTACTGGTAAATTCTCCAAAGCTTCTGGAACAAGACCACAAGTTTTACAATGAATCATTGGAATTGGTGCGCCCCAATATCTTTGGCGACTAACCCCCCAATCACGAAGTTTGAAATTTTCAACCTTTTTGCCAATTCCTAAATTTTCAAATTTAGCTATAATTTTTTCTCTTGCATCCTTACTTTTTAGTCCTGTAAACTCATCAGAATTAACCAAAATTCCATCATCAACAAAAGCTTTTGAACTATCATATTTACCATCTTTCGGTTTAATGCTTTGCTTAATGGCAAGGTTAAATTTACTTGCAAACTCATAATCTCTTTCGTCATGAGCAGGAACTGCCATAACAGCGCCATCTCCATAATCAGCTAAAACGAAATTTGCAAGCCAAACAGGAATTTTTTCATTAGTTAGTGGATGGATAACATATAAATTTAAAAATACTCCATCTTTATTGCTTTCTTGTCTTTGTCTTGGGCTTTGTTTTAAGATGGATTTTATCTTTTTAGTTGTTTTTTCATCAAGTAAATTTTTGTTTAAAAGCTTTTCAACTACTTTATGTTCAGGTGCAACTGCGGTATAACTTACTCCATAAATTGTATCGGCTCTTGTTGTAAAGACTTTAAATCCAGGAATTCCATCAAGTAAATTCTTACTCTCTTCATCAAATTTTAAGAAAAATTCTAACCCCTCACTTTTACCAATCCAATTTTCCTGCATTGTGATAACTTGAGGTGGCCATTTTCCCTCTAATTTTTTTAAATCATTTAAAAGCTCATCCGCATAATCAGTAATTTTTAGATAATATCCTGGCATATTTTTTTGTATTACTTCATGCCCACAACGCCAACATTTTCCATCTTCAACTTGTTCGTTTGCCAAAACTGTTTTATCGTTTTCGCACCAGTTTACGATCGCATTTTTTCTATAAACAAGACCTTTTTCATACATTTTTATAAAAAACTCTTGCTCCCACTTTGTATAAAGTGGATCCGAAGTTGCTAAAAGTCTTTTTTTAGAAAAGCTTAATCCTAAACTATCAAGCTCTTTTATCATATAATCAATATTTTCATAAGTCCAAACTCTTGGGTGGATATTGTGTTTAATAGCGGCATTTTCAGCTGGCATTCCAAAACTGTCAAAACCTATTGGGTGTAAAACATTAAAGCCTTGATTTCTATAATACCTTGCCATAGCATCACCAATAGTGTAGTTTCTAACATGCCCCATGTGAATTTTTCCACTTGGATATGGAAACATACTTAAAATATATTTTTTTGGCAAAGAGTAATCATCTTTTGGCTCAAACTCACCGTTTTTTAACCAAATTTCTTGCCATTTTTTTTCTATTTCTTTAGCTTCATAAGCCATTTTTTCTCCTAAAATTCATCTTTATATTTTGCTGCTTCTATAATAGTTAAAACTATTGAAAAAAGATTTGCAAGACCTGCGCCTATAACTAATGAATAAATAAGATTCATATTTGGATTTACAATATAAATTATAAAAGCTGGAATTAAATGCAAATCTGCAACCACAGAAGCTGCAAAAAGCTCTGTGGAAAGTAAATTTCTAACACCTATTTTTAAAAGAGTTGAAATTAAATTTATACTTGCAGCGACAAATAAAGCAACTCCGCTATGCATGTATAAATACCCTGCAATTGTGGTAAAACTCATCAAAGTAAAAAATACATGAACAACTCGTCCCCAATTCATTTTAACTCCTTAAAGTGTGCCTTTTTCATACATTGCACGCAT